>WBZM01000054.1_pt1 | contig 192219 bp, 169 predicted proteins | sample 5204271 | NCBI WGS metagenome assembly WBZM01 (sample SAMN12344346, study PRJNA552823) | activated sludge metagenome | biome: Activated sludge suspended growth; feature: Nitrification reactor; material: Wastewater; isolation source: activated sludge from nitrification reactor of wastewater... | reverse complement strand
ACGTCGTCGTAGTTGGCGCCCACGAGCGCCGTGTCGCCCGACAGCGAGACCGACGTGCCGAAACCGTCACTCGGCGCGCCATCGCTCGTCGTGAGCTTCGCCTGCTGCGTCCAAACGGCCCCCGTGCGCACGAAGACGTACGCCGAGCCTTGGCCGTGGTTGGCGCCGACGTCGTCCGCGCTGGCGCCCACGAGCGCCGTGTCGCCCGTCAGCGCGACCGACCAGCCGAACCAGTCGTCCGCCGCGCCATCGCTCGCCGTGAGCTTCGCCTGCTGCGTCCACACGGCCCCCGTGCGCACGAAGACGTACGCCGAGCCTTGGTTGGGGTTGGCGCCGACGTCGTCCGAGTAGCCGCCCACGAGCGCCGTGTCGCCCGACAGCGCAACCGAAATGCCGAACCAGTCATACGCCGCGCCGTCGCTCCCGACGAGCTTCGCCTCCTCGACCCACACCAGCGGGTCGATCACCACCGGATAGGCTGCGCCAGTGGCGTCGACCAGGAGGCGAACCGCGCCGTCGATCCGGTCCATTCGAGCGGGCAGGGTCTTACCCGTGGCGTCCCAGGCCAGGAGCTCGCCATACAGGAAGCGCGCGCCGGTCGCGGCGCTCACGAGCACCAGCTCACCCTCGCGCCGGCCCGCCTCGACGCGCGCGCCGTGCACGGCGATGTCGAGCTGGAGCTCCCCCTCACAGCCCCAAGGCTGACCGATGGTGAAGCCTTGCTCCAAACCGAGCGGTCCGGTCATGTACCATTCCTCGATGGCCCGCTCCCCTTCGAGCGAACGCTGGTAGCTTGCCCGGTTCTGCACGGCGTCGGGCTCCGCCTCGCCCACGGCGCGCGTCGCGCCGGTACAGCCTGCACGCTCGAGCCCCAGCCCGAGCTCTACGTCGTCGCCGCCGAGCGTGAGCGCCGCGCCATTCTTGTTGAACCGCGCCACGCGCTGCATCGTGCCGATCTCGGTCTCGTGGGCTCGCTCCCCCTCGCCGTCGTCCACCAGGTCGAGGGCGTAGCTGGGCCCCGCCTCTCGCTGCGTCATTCCAATGACCGCAGCGCGCAAGGCCGGTGGCGCTTCGGCCAGCGTGTGCGAGGAGGAGACGTTCCGCTCCCCGAGCGCGGTGGGTGTGGCCATTGGACTGGGAAGACTCTCCGTTGGCTCCGCGCAGCTCGCCCCCGCCAGCGCGACTGCACCAACCATAGCCACGTGAAGGAACCTTCGCATCATGGTCGCATGCCTCCGAAAGCTGCTTCGAATGTACGGGCAGGGGCACGCCGAGGCCCCCCCCCCACCGCCGTCAGGCCAACACGGCCGCGCTCAAGGCTGGTCCAGGTCGAACTGGACGGAGCACGTCACGTGATTGTCCTGGTGGATGTCGCACTTCTTGATGCGTGAGTCTCGAGCGTTCTCCTGCTCGACGAAGTAGATGTGCTCCTGCTTCGCGTGGTCCTCGTGGGTCGGCCAGATGAGCACCCGCTGCGTGCAGCCAGGGGCCAGCGATAGCAGAGCCAGGAGCGCAGGCGTCGTCCAAGATCTCATGGCAACCATGGCTACATCTCGCTCTCGACGCAGTTTGTCTCGCTGCCGTCGGGTTGGATGTCACAGACGACGATGGTGTGCTCGTCGGCGGAATGGACCCAATGGTACCAGACCTTGTTCGACGGGGTGTACCCGACGTGCAGGAGATTGGGTCCGCACCCAGCGGCCAAGAGCGCGAGCAGCGCCCCCACGCCGAGTAGGGTCAATGGCTTGAACGAGACCGTTCTGAATCTCATGGCCTGCTCCCGGTGGCATCGGCGGGGGGCTGGGCTGGGGTCGGCGCAGCCGGCTCCGCCGGTTGGGGTGGTGCAGCGGGAACCGCGGGCGAATCCGGCTGTGGTGCGGGCGTGGCCGGTTGTGCCGGCTTGGGCGGCGCTTCCGGTGGCGGCAGGGCACCGGTCGGCTTGAAGCCCGACTTGCTCTGCTCGTAGTCGGTCTCGACGCAGCGGAAGCCGGCGCTCGTGCGAGAGCAGTTCCAGACGGCCCACTCCTGCCATGCAGCGAAGAGGAAGAAGCGAGCGGTTAGCGTCTGGACCTTGTAGCTGTTGGCGTCGTTGTGGGCGACCACGTCGGTGATCTGGCGGCCCACGACGCAGCCGCTCAAACTGGCGGCCAGAACCGCGAGGCCCGCTGCCCGTGTGATGTGGCCCATCACTCGAACTCCACTTCGTAGGTCTTGCAGTTCGTGAGCTCACCCGTCGGCGCTCGGTCGCACTCGCCGAGCCCGTACGCGGTCCCCTCCTGCACCGCGAAGACGAGCTTCCCCGGCTCCTGGCTGACGCATCGCTGCGCGCCCGGCGTCTTCACCGCGTAGTCCTGGATGAGGCGCGGCGCACAACCCGAGCTGCCCAGGACAACACAGAGCGCCGTGGCCGCGAGCGCGCCTTTCCCGATGCGGGCCGCGTGAACCATCGTGATCGATCCGTTCAGCATGAGCGCCTCCGGCTGCATGCGATCGTTGGCGTCATCGCGCTTTGGCATGAGCAACCCCCGTTCCAGCAAGGCGCCTGGGTCTTGTGTGCTCGCAAGGGCGCCCAGCCTCAGGAGTATCGACGACGGCGTGCCCAGCGCCGCAAGGCTCGCCGCTGCAGCACCGTCGTTGTGGCGCAGACCCTTCGTTCGCCCCGCGTCTCGAGAATGCGCGTGGTGACATTCGCCGGTGGACCTGGCGGTTCTCAGCCACCGACACCCGTACAGAAGAAGGAGCCAGCGGCGATGCTGTCCTCGACGCAGTGCATTTGTGGCGGGCACTCGCTGTCGTTGCCTTCTCCCGAGCAGACGAGCGCACAACCACCGATGACCGAGCTTTCGCGCCAACCGGAGGGGCCGCAGCCGAGCTGGTCCTGGTACGCGGAATCGACGGCGCAGTAAGCTGTCGCCCACACCGTCCCTGCCGCGGGACAGACGAGGATATCGAGAGGGCAATCCGCGTCCGAGGTGCACTGGATGAAGCAGGCGCCAGCGGCTGTATGCGCGCCGCCGAGCTCGTCGCAGAAGCCGCCGTTCCAGATGCATGCTTCCTGCGTGACGCGCTCCGCCTCGCAATCCGTCGCCACGGCGTAGCCGTCGCTGCACGACCAGGCCGACTCGGAGCTCTGGCACTGCAATCCGGCATCCCACTCGTCGCGACAGTCTTCAGGTTGAGCCGCCTGCCGCGCCTCGCAGTCCTCGACGCAGGCCTGACGGTCCGAGTCGGTGAGATCGCATTTGGAGACCGCGGCGCCGCACGAGGTCTCGCAGAGCGCTGCAGAGCCGGCGCCCTGCCCCTCGGAGCGGCAGACATCGTCCTTGCAGACGAGGCCGTCGTCACAGGACCCACCGTCCGTGCACGGGCAGTCCTCGGACGCGACGGGGCAGTCGTCGTCGCCTCCGTTGCTTGTGCACGCCAGGAACATTGCCAGCGGCAGCCAGGAACCTCGCATCGAGACCTCCGTCCCTCCCCGTGAGCAATCAGCATGCCCTGCTGATCCTCGCGGACTTTGCGCCGATTCGGCCCGCCAGCGTGATGCACCGCGTGCAGCTCCGCGCAACGGCAGCCGGTCGACGGCGCCCTGTGGACGAGATCTCCGCGTGAGCTCGGCGCTTTCGGCATCGTCAGGATCTGGCACGGGAAGTGGACAGCGCCCGATTCATGAAGACTTCAATGACCCGTCCGGCTTTCGTCTCCCTCTCTGCTGCGCTCGCGGTCGCCGCGGGCGGCTGCGCGGACCCGATCATTGGCGACTGGGAGGCTGAAGAGGAGAGCTTCGGCTGCGGGACCGACGACTTCACCATCGAGGACGACCTCACCGGGAACGGAACCCTCCACGTCGTGAACACCGAGGGCGCCTGCCTGTCGTGCGACTTCGACGTCGAGCTGGAGAGCAAGGGCGGCGGCCAGTACGAGGGCACCATCGAGATGGACGAGTGCAGCTGCAACGGCGACAAGAAGTTCGACGTCGAGTGCGACCTCGCGGACAGCGGCGAGTCGATGGACTGCAGAATCACCGGCAGCGACTGCTTCCCCGAGGACGATCTCGAGTTCGACAAGGACAGCTGACGCCGCAGGGACCTTCGTCATGAGCCAGCCTGCGTCGCGCACCCGCTCGGTCGTGCTCCTCGCCGAGGACGACGAGGCGACTCGAAGAATCCTCGCCCGTGAGCTCGGCAAATATTGCGACGTGGTGGCCGTGGAGGACGGTCAAGCAGGCGTGGCCGCTGCACGGGCGCAGCGGTTCGACCTCGTCGTCACGGACTTCTCCATGCCTGGGCTCGACGGAATCGCGATGACCCAGGCCGTCCGCCGCTTCCACGGAATGGAGACGATCCCGGTGGTGCTCCTGACCTCGTCAACGGACAAACACGTCGACCTCGACGCCCTGAGGCTCGGCGCCCGCAGCATCCTGCACAAGCCGATCAGCCTCACGGCGCTCGGGGACATCGTGCGGCGCGCTCTTGCTCGAGCGTGACCCGCAAGCTGCGGTGACGGCGGGTTGCGGTCGTCGTGCTGGCCGGTCAGGGTTCGAGCGCTTGGCCCGTCGCTGCTGGTCCGCGGTGGCAGCTGGGAGCCACCGAGAGGTGCCGCGTCCTCTTCGTCGGTGGAAAGAACCGCCTCCGAAGCCCGACCGCGGAGATCGTCTTCGCCGACTGGCCGGGGGTGGAGACCGCGTCAGCGGGAACGTGGCGCGACGCCGACACCCCGCTCACCGCGGAGCTCGTGGATTGGGCGGAGCTGATCTTCGTCATGGGGCGCCGTCAGCGATCCGCGCTCAAGACGAAGTTTCTCCGATTCCTCCGCGACAAGAGGGTGGTGTGCCTGGACATCCCGGACCGCTATGAGCTGATGGACCCGGAGCTGGTGGCGCTGCTGACGGCGCGAGTCGTGCGGCATTTACCCGAGCGGCCGGGATGATGCGGTGCATGTTCGCTTCGCAGGGCATTGGCAGGTCCATCGACAAGGCGCACCCCGAACCAATGGAGCCTTCCGGCGCGGGCGCGGCGCTCGCTGTCCAGGCCTCGCGTACGGCCCCGCGTGGAGACGTCTCAGAGCGGGCGGCGGCTCATCCTCAGCGCCCACTCGTGTCGGTAGCGACCGACGCCGCCACCCTCCCCGGGCAATCGGGCTTCGACACGAGTCGAGGCGCGAGCCTGCAAGCCGATGACAAAACCGTCTGGCTGAACCATCCCGGTCAGCTCGCGGTGGTGAGTCCCCGGGCCGACTCGGAAAGAGTCCGCGAAACCATCGAAGAGCAAATTCGTTGCCTTGGCGTCCAGCTGAATCTCGCGGATATCACCCAGCGGGGTATCTTGAACCCCAATCAACCTCACCGTCGCCGTCTCGTCGCGAGGTCGGATCACGAGACCCTTGTGTGTGTCGAACGCGGTCAGTGTGGCGTGCCACGTTTCGCCGATCACCCGTGGCTCGAGAGATCTGAGCGCGTCACCTGTCGGGCTCCCCGCACCGGCGGGACCTGCTATCGCGACGATTGCGTCGTACAGGTCGACGGTGGGAGGGGGCTCGCCGGCTACACGCACCGCTCCGCCCGTGTCGCCGGGAGCCCAGGCGACTTCAATCTCGACACCTTCCGGCAGACGAGAGCTGCCCTCGTCCGTCCTGTGACGAAAGACGTAAACGCCGAGGCGAAGATGGCTGGGTCTCCCGCTCTCGTCCACGCCGAGGACCCGGCAGGTGCCCTCGAAGAGCGTGTCGGCGTGTTCCAGCAGCACCGCATCGGGCTCATTGGGCGTCCTCCACCTCCACTCTCGTTCCGAGCTCACGCGAACGGTCGCCCGGAAGCTCTCCCCATCGCGGAGCTCGCGGCCGTAATGGACCGGATACCTCGCCGCAACCTGCGGTGGTCTCCTGGGCGGCTCTGGAGTGGCCTCGCGTGCGGGGGCCATCGATCCGCCGTCCGCACACGCGGCCGCGCCGAGCATCATGAGTCCCACCCAAGGAGGCCACGCGTTCGACGGCGCCATGGCGTCGAGTGTACCAGCGCGCGGTTGTCGCGGCGTTGAAGTCGAGACTACGAGGCCGCGGATGCGACGAGGGTCGCCGGTTCTCCCGGAACCGGAGAGCTCGGTCGCATCCGGAGTCGACCTCGGTCGCAGTGTCTGTGGAAACGGTGGCGAGGTGCGCGGAAAAGCAGTGCGTTCTGGGGGTGTAGCGACCGAAGTCGGTGGGACGTGCGACCGAGGTGGCGGGCCTGCCCCGCATCCCCGGGCTTCGGTCGCCATCGGCTGCGCACCCATGGCCCGCTAACCCCAGCGGCCGGTGGCGCGGGAGCGACGGGCGCGGGGACGAGTCCATTGTCTGCGGCTTGGGACCCCGCGAGAGGGACAGTCTGCGTGCGCCCACAGCCCCGGGTGAATCTGAGGTGCGGGTGGTCGCGGGCTGACGGCGCAGCAGCCGCGACCGGCTTGGTCCTGCCGCGGCCGAAGAAGACGTCGGCGTATGGTGGCGGGGCGAGCAGGTGAAGAGCGAGTCGTCGATGCCGGGCAAGCCGCGCCCGATTAAGCGACTCCCCACTTCGGCACGATGACCTCCCCGCCGCGGAGCGCGATCACGACCGTTGCGCGGTCGCCGTCGAACACGATCTCCAGCGTCGCTTCCAAAGCGAGCGGGATCGAGAGCTCGAGGATCGCGAGGTCCATCGGGCTGGCCGAGTCGCGCCGCGCGTGCCGCATGTGAGCAAGGGTCTTGAGCACGGCCCCAAGTTGGGTCGCGCCACCCGGGTGGGCAAGTGCGACGTTGCCTGTTCGATGGCATGAGGCGCGCGCAACCGCTGCGGATTGGGGCGGCGTCGGCATGTCGTGCACCCGTTCTGCACCTTGTGCGGGTGTCGTGGCGACGCCTTGCGCTTTCGTGTCACGCGGTGCGAGTCGCTCTGCGAGCACAGGAGCGAGGACCAACCCGAGCAGATGCAGACGTTCTCTCCTGCAACCAACCTCGGGTGACGAGGCTCTGCTATCATCGGCGCATGGTGGGGCGATTGGGTGTGGCGACAGCGGTCGTGTTGTCCCTTTGCGCGGTGTCTTGTGCACCGGGCGCCGGGCAATCGAGCGCGATGGAGCCACGAGCGACCCAAAGCTCGCATTTTGGAGGGAGCTCTCCAGCGAAGTACCCGATCAGGATCGGCTGCATTCTTCCCGTTGGCGAGAGGTACCAGAGCACCATTCGGGAAACCGTGGATGAGGTGAAGACGCTGACCGAGGAGGGGCAACCAGAGCAAGTCGACAGGACCCGCGACGAGACCATCTTCGAGGGGACCGGCAAGCTCAACAGCTTGGACGCCGCGGGGCTCGAGAAGGAGTTCGAGTACAGCGTGGGCCGTCTCGTGAGTCGAAAGGGGGACACCGAGCTGCGGCTGCCTGCTGGCGCAGTTGTCCGGGTAGTCCGGGCGGACGAGGCCGACGCCGCCACCGTGGAGGTCGATGGCCGCCCTGCGAGCAAAGAGGAGCGCGACGCGATCGGCACATTCGTGAGCTTCAGGCGGATGACCTCGAGCGACGACGACACGTATGGCTCCCTCGAGCCGCGGGCGATAGGAGAGAAGTGGCGCCCGAAGCTCGACGCGTATCTCGCGGGAGAAGGCCTGGTCGTCCCGCACGGCAGCGTCTCGGGCAGCGTGCAGCTGCGAGGCGTAAGGAACTCACCTGCCGGAGAGCTCAAGGACATCAGGATCGAGATCTCCTTGTCCAACATCCAAGTGAAGAAGCTCCCCCCGCAGGTCGAGCTCGGGCAAACCTCCTACATGGAGGTAATTGATTCGGTGGTCGGGCCAGATGGGTGCCGCGTCGAGAGCTCGACGAAGGCGGTGATGCGCATGGAGATGACGGTGCCATCCATGAAGCGCCGAGTCGTCATCGAGCGGACTCACACCTTCGAGATGCGCCGAGACGTGCTTGGAAGGTAGAAGGTGCGCGAGGGCTCGCGGAGGATTGCTCCGGTAGCTTCGAGGCAGGAACCGGCCGTTGCCACGACGGAGGATTCGTTACCTGCATCGAGATGGCGCTCTGTCAGCCGACCCCGGGGTGACCGGGCTCTCGCTCGGCGCCACAGCGGTGTGAGAGGGCTCGAACGGGGCGGGCGGGTCGAGCCTGCGGCAGCCCGCTGACGCTGCGACACGGGTCGTCGATTCGCGCGGAACCTAGCGAGCTCTGTCGCATGCGGATGCGACCTCTGTCGCAATGCACACGGTAACGGTGGCAAGACCAGCGGAAACGCAGCTTGGCTCCGGGGCGTAGCGACAAAGGTCCGCGCAGCATGCGACCGGGGTGGGGGACTCGCGCGTGATCCTCGCGCTTCGGTCGCATCTGCGGGCAGCCTCGCGTTCGTACATCCGCAGGCCGCGCGCCTAGGTCTCCCGGACGCGGCACGCTCGGTCTCGCACCGAACCGAGTTGTGTGCGCAACGTGCGGCGTGTCGCGGCGCGAGGTGCTCCCGTTGCGGTCGCCGCGCTGTCCTCGCGCACTGGGTGGCGTCTCGCGAGACCCTGACTTGAAGCTCTCCGAGCCGACGCCTAGGCTTGCTCCATGCTTCGCGTCGCGCTGTGCTCCGCGATCCTCGCGCTCGCGACGGCTTGTTCCTCCGAGGCTGGCGGTTCGGGGGGCTCGGGTGGCGGCGCCGCGTCGTCGACATCGTCCTCGACGAAGGCGGCCACCTCTTCTGTCTCGGGCTCGACGGCACAATCCACAGGGACCGGGGATGACCTGGAGGCAGCCTGTGCTCGTCGTACCGCGCCCGACTGCGGGGCCCTCGTGTCGGGCTGCTGGCACCTGACCGGGTATTCGTTCGAGTCGAGGACGGGCGTGTGCACGGTGCCCGATGTCGACTGCTCGCGCGCGACGCCGATCGAGCACTGCGTGTTCTTCCCCCCAGATCGAGCCCGGTGGCAGCAGGAGCTGCTGAAGCAGCGCCAGGTCGGTACACAGATCGAGGTGCTGCACGTGCCGGCCCAGTCTTATGGCGTATTGGACGACTGGGCGCTTTGTGAGCAGGCGCCGGCCTGCCCAGGGTGGGAGTACTTCTGAGCGCTCCGCGCCAGGAGCGCCATCGCAGCGTGGCGACGAGGAGCGCGGGACGCCCGCGCGGTGCGGGCGAGATCGAGCTTGCGGCGACACGGCAGTCTGTCCGCGATGCGACAAGGGTCGCTTGGTTCGCGCGGAACCGGCGAGCTCTGTCGCATGCGGACTCGACCTCTGTCGCAATGCACGCGACGGAGGTGGTGAAATGCGCGGAACTGCGGCGCGCGTCGCGGGCGGAGCGACCGAAGTCGGCGAAGCATGCGACCGACGTTGGGGGCTTTCCGCGCATCCTTGAATCTTGGTCGCACATCGTTTGAGGACCTTTCAGTTGGCCCGCGCGCGCGACTCGGTCGATACGCGCCGAGTGAGCCGGAGGTCTGGGGTGGGCTGGTTGTTGTGCGTTGCGGCCGCGTTCGTCGGCGCGAGCCTGATGGCTGGCTGCGCGACGGTGTACGTGATGGAGGAGGACGAAGAGGCGATCGCGCCGGAGGTGGCGCCGGACCCGTGTGCGGGGCTGATGGGTGACGCGTGCTGCGGAGCGGGGTGCGTCTGGCTCTCGGCTACCGAGACGATGCCTGCGTTCTGCTTCTCGCCTGACAGGGATGTAACGAATATGGGTGTGAACCGTGGCAGGCGTGTTACAGCCACGACTTCTCTCTCGGCCAGGGGGACTGCGCGCGGAATGATTCGTACGTGGACGACGCACCCTTCGGCTTGTGTGTCGACGCGTGTCCTGCTGAGCTGACGCGGAGCTGGGAGATCTGCGAGCCGTAGGCATCGATTGCCTCGCAGCAGGCGTCAGTCCATCATCGCGCGCGCCGATGTTCTGCAAGCGCCTCGCCCTCGTCCTCTCGCTCGTGGTGTTGGCAGGCTGCACCGGGCCGCACAGGAGGATGTGGCGGGCCGAGACGGCGCATGTTCGCGTGACGAGCGAGCTCTCGCTGGAGGACGCGGAGGCGACGGCGCAGAAGCTGGAGAGCCTCCGCGCGGCATTGACGCACGTCTTCTTCGCGTGCGCTTCGGAGAAGGGGGCGGCGGTGTCGGACGTGACGGTCGTCGCGCGCCAGGATGAGCTCGAGCGACTGAGCCGTCACGAGGACGGCGCGAGCCAGTCGGCTGCGGATTGGGACGGGCTGGTGGTCCTCCCGATGCGCCTCGTGGTGTCGCATGAGGCGTTTGAGGACGTGAGCGGAACCCAGGTCTTCGTCCACCAGCTGATGCACGATCTCGTGAACGTGTGCTTTCCCGATGCGCCGCCCTGGGTGCAGGAGGGCTTCGCCAAAGCATACGAGACGATTCATGTCGGGGAGGACGGTCGGACGCTGGTCGTGGGCATGCCGTCGATGATTGCGTCGGCGAGCGAGCCATTCCTGGCCATCGTGCGTCGCCGAGGAGTGGAGGTGCTGCTGGTGCCTCGCCACCTGGTGCCGCCGGTCGAGAAGCTCTTGAGCCTCGGCTATGGCGAGTTCTACGAGGCCAAGGAGACGGCGCTCGGGCCCGAGGAGGTGGAGCAGGTGCTGGGACGGTACGCGGGCGCCTGGGGCCTCGTGCACATGATGCATTTCGGTCCCGACGCAGACCTGCGCCAGCGGTTCACGCGCTACCTGGGCGCGCTCGGCGCAGGAACCGAGATGCCGACCGATGCGTTCCGGGATGCCTTCTCCGACGTGGACCTGGAGGCGCGGCTGAGCCGGTACCTCGCGGCCTCGTCTTATGCGCAGGAGCGCGTGGCATTCCCACGGCTCGATGTGGCGCGGCCAGCCGGTCGCGAGCTCAGCTCGGCCGAGGTGAGCCTTCACCTCGCGGAGCTCGAGCTGCAGTTCGGGCACGCGGAGCGGCAGGTGCGCGGGCGGCTCGAAGGGTTCGAGTCGGGCTATGGGCCCGAAGAGCCGGGGCTTCGTGCGATGAAGGTCCGGGCGGAGCTCCTGCGCGCGCAGCTTGCGGATGGCCCGGGCATCGCCCGCCACGTGCACGTGGCTCTCCAGGAGGATCCGAAGTCGCTCGACGCGCTTCGGGCCCTCGGCGTCGTGGCCCTCGAGCGCGAGGCCACCGGGGACGCTGCGGCTCATTCGGTGCGTGGCCTGCTCTCCCGGAAGGACCTTCGCCCGACTGAGCTATCCATCGTGGCGCGCGTGATGGTCGCCGCTGGCCGCCCGGGCACCGGGCTTCGTTATGCGAAGCGCGCCGTCGAGCTCGACCCGGCGCACTACCGCAGTCGGCTCGCGCTCGGCGAGGCACTGCTCGAGCTCGGCGAGGTCGACGCCGCACGGCGCTCGCTGCGGCGCGCGGCGAACCTGATCGGCCACGGTCAGCCCGCCCGCGCGCGCGAAATCTACGAGATCGTCGAGCGGCTGGAGAAGGCGGAGCGCAAGGCACCCTGAGGCGCGAGGTCGCGGCGACAGCCGCGCGGCATCGCGCCGTTCGCGCGCCGGGGCCGCGTCCCTCCGCGCATGGCCCCGCGCCGCACCGGGCCAGGGCCGCGTCCCTCCGCGCATGGCCCCGCGCCGCACCGGGCCAGGTCCGCGTCCCTCCGCGCATGGCTCCGCGCCGCCGCGCACCGCGCCGGGCCAGGTCCGCGTCGCTCCGCGCCGCCGCGCACCGCGCCGCGGCGTGTTTCCCCTCCGCGCAGGTGATGTCACCGCCCTGACCCGTACTCGGCGATGCGACAGAGGTCGCCGGTTCGCCCGGAACCACGGAGCTCTGTCGCATCCAGGTTCGACTTCGGTCGCAACCGGCACGTGGGCGGGTGCAAAACCAGCGGAAAGCGTGCGTCCACAACCGGGGCAGCGACAAAGGTCTGCGGAGCATGCGACCGGCGTCGGGGGCTTGTTCGGCATCCTGCGACCTCGGTCGCATCCGGGGCCGCGGCGCAGCTCCGCGCCCGCTCCAACCGGGAGGCGGCGCATCCGGGGCCGCGGCGCAGCTCCGCGCCCGCTCCAACCGGGAGGCGCAGCTCCGCGCCCGCTCCATCCGGGGGCGCGGCGCATCCGGGGGCGCGGCCGCAGCTCCGCGCGCTCCAACCGGGAGGCGGTACCTCGGACGCGCCCGAGCTCGGGTGGCGCCGCGCATCGCCATCGCCGTCACGCCTCCGTGGAGCACTCCGCTTCGTCGGCGGTCTGGGCGGCGTTGCTGGCCGGCGCCCCCGAGAGAATGGCGCGGCCGAGCACGAGCCCGATGACGGCGGCGCCGCCGCTCGCGACCAGGACGCCCAGCTTGGCGGCGGCGAGGAGCCGCGCGTCGGTGAAGGCGAGCTGGGCGATGAAGAGCGCCATGGTGAATCCGATGCCGGCGACGACGCCGAGGACGGCGAGGTGGCGGTAGGTCAGGCCAGCGGGCAGCGTGCCGATTCCGAGTCGCAGGGTGACCCAGCTCATCAGGAGGACGCCGAGCGGCTTGCCGACGACGAGACCGATCGCGACGGCGAAGAGGACCTGCCAGGCGCTCGTGTCGAGCGCGCCGCCGGACAAGGACACGCCTGCGTTGGCGAGCGCGAAGATCGGCATGATTCCGAACGCGACCCACGGATGAAGCGCCTCGATGAGGCTCTCGGCGGGCGACATGGCCTCGCGTCGTGCCACGTCCACGTGGCGCAGCGTCTCCGCGAGCTCATGAGACGAGAGAGAGCCGGCTGGGGCTTCGCCGAGATGATCGAGCTCACGCCTCACCCCCAGGAGGAAGCCATCGGGGCCGAGCCACGCCCGGATGGGGGTCACCAGACCGACGATGACGCCAGCGATGGTCGGATGAATGCCGGCTGCATACGTACCGGCCCAGGCCACGAGTGCCGGGATCACATACGCGAGCTTCATTCGTACGCCGAGTCGCTGCATGGCGAATACGCCCGCGAAGCCCACCGCCGCGAGGAACAGCCCGTTTGCGTCGATCCCGGACGAGTAGAACAGGGCGATGATGACGATGGCGCCGAGGTCATCGATCACGGCCAACGCGAGCAGAAGAACCCTGAGCGCAGCAGGGACGCGCTTGCCGAGGAGCGTGAGGATTCCGACTGCGAACGCGATGTCGGTCGCCATGGGGACGCCCCACCCGGAGCGCGTCTCCGACGCGCCTGCTAACGCCAGGTAGAGCCCGGCGGGCGCCAGCATTCCACCGAGAGCCGCCGCTGCTGGGAGCGATGCACGGCGCCATTCCGAAAGCTCGCCGTGGTGCAGCTCTCGGCGGATCTCCAGGCCGACGACGAAGAAGAAGATGACCATCAGTCCGTCGTTCACGAACCATTCGAGGGAGCGCTCGAAATGGTGCGCGCCGAGCCGAAAGCCGACGGGCGTGTGCCAGAGGCGCTGGTAGCTCTCGGCCCAGGGGGAGTTCGCCCACACGAGGGCGATGGCGGCGGCGAGCAGGAGCAGAATGCCGCTCGCTGCCTGGATGCGGAGGAAGCGCTCGAGGGGGCGGCCGGCGAGCCGCGTGAGGCGCAAGAGCGGCTCCCATGCCTCGGGCGGGGATGAGGGAAGCGGGCCAGAGCCCGGCCGTGTGTTCGAAGACATGCGCAAGTCCCTGCCGGTTCAACCGGCTGGGATGGCGGCCCGACCACCCGACGTCCTGCAGCGAGACCCTCGCCGCACCCTTTGAGCTCGAAGCTTCGGGATGGTGCCACACTCGGGAGCCCAGCGCGACAGTTCTCGCCACCTCCGTTCCGCTTGCGGGCTCGTCCCGTGCGAGAATGCATCGTGGCGTACCGCGACGACGAGGAGGCGCAGCGCGGGCGAGTGGCCGAGCTGGAGCGGGAGCTCGCAGAAGCCCGGGAGAAGATCGCCCGGCTCGAAGGGCGGTTCCCCGAACAGACGCCCCGGGAGGCGAGCGGACTCCTCGGCGTACCGCTGATGCTGGAGCGCGAGACGATGTTGCCTCTGGAGGTGAGCGAGGACGGCTTCGTTGCCATCGCGAACGCGCTCGAGGCACGTTTGCCGGGCAGCACGACGACGCAGGTGGGGAGCACGCTCACGCACAGGAAGGGCGTGTACGAGCTGCGCGTGAGCCGCCTCGACGGCAAGACGCGCATCCAGCTGAAGGGCGACTACAGGGCGGCCAAGCTGATGTTCGTGCTGGGCAGCCCGGGTCTGATGCTCATCGCGGGGGTGTTGCTCGCCAGCGTGGGCACGGCGCTCGGACCGGTCGGCACGGCGGTGGGCGCAGTGATGGGGATCGTGGCGGCGGTGCTCGGCTTTCGCTGGCTCATGAGACGCTCGCTGGTGCAGGACCAAAGGCTGCTCGAGGGCCTGTTCGAGACCGCCGTCACACTTGCCTCTTCGCACGGAGCGAAGCTCGAGCCCACGCGCATCGCGGCGCAGACGCGCGTCTCGGAGGAGGCTGCAGAGACGGAGGCCGAGGCCGCGGAGGCGGCGGCGCTCCGTGACCAGGCTGGCTCGCCTCGACAGGCCTCGTCGAGTCCGAGTAGGGTCGAGGGCTCGCGAAGGATTCGATGACGACATGAAGGTGGCGCTTCGCTTCGCGATCGCGGTGGTCCTGGTGATCACGGTCGTACTCAGCGTGGGGGCGTTGCAGTGGTTCCGCCGCGAGGTGGGCTTGTTCGAGGAGGACGTGAGCCGCGACGCGCAGACCATGGGGCGAGCGCTGGCGCCCCTGGTCGCGGAGACGTGGGCGGAGGACGAGGTGCGCGCTCGACGAATGGTGGAGAGCGCGAACGAGCGGGAGCGTGTGTTGATTCGGCTCGTGCTCTTCGACACCGATGCGTCGGACCAGCCGCGCGTCCCGCGGGAGCAGCTAGGCGAGCTGTGGCGTGGGGCCAACGTGGTGGCCAAGGCCCAGGTGGACGGGGTGGAGAGCCTGGTCACCTACGTCCCGGTGGCGCTGCCGGGTGGCCGGCTCGCCGCCCTCGAGCTCGCGGAGTCCATGGAGCGCGAGCGGGACTACGTACGCGGCACCTTGACCGGCGTCATCTCGACGACGGCCCTGCTGATTCTGTTGACCGGCGCCGTCGCCATCGCCGTCGGTGTCGCGGTCGTCGGCAGGCCCATGAAGGCCCTCGTGGAGCACGCGCGGCGAATCGGTGCGGGGCAGATGAGCTCCCGCACGGGCGTCAGCCAACGCGACGAGATCGGCGAGCTCGCGACGGAGCTCGACGGGATGGCCGAGCGGCTCGAGCGGACGGAGCGGAGCCTCCGCGAGGAGGTCAGAGAGCGCGAGCGGGCGCTCGAGCAGCTGCGCCACGCCGACAAGCTCGCGACAATCGGGCGGCTCGCCTCCGGTGTCGCGCACGAGCTCGGCACGCCGCTCCAGGTGATCGGTGGCCACGCATCCATGTTGGCCGAGCCAGCCCTCCCCGAGAGCGAGCGGATCGAGAGCGTGCAGGAAATACGCGCGCAGGCCAATCGGATGTCGAAGATCATCCGGGAGCTACTCGACTTTGCGCGCCGGCCGGTCGCGCATCGTTCGCGCATCGTGGTCCTCGGGTTGCTCGAGCGCTGCGTCGGGATGCTGGCTCCGATGTTCCCGAAGGGCGGCTGCCGGATCACCGTCGACGTCGAGCCGGAGGATCTCGCCGTGCACGGTGACTCCGAGCATCTCGGGCAAGCCATCACGAACCTGCTGGTGAACGCCGTGCAGGCGATGCCGGAGGGGGGCGCCGTGCGAGTCGAGGCTCGCCCGGAAGACGTCGTGGCGAACGAGGCAGGGTGGGTCATCATCTCCGTGATGGACGAGGGCGTCGGCATGACGGCGGATGTTGCGGAGCGGGTGTTCGAGCCCTTTTTCACCACGAAAGATGTGGGGCAGGGGACCGGCCTGGGTCTCAGCGTGGTGCACGGAATCGTCACCGAGCACGGCGGCACGATCGCGCTCGATACCTCGCCCGGCCGCGGGGCGACCTTCCGCCTGCGGCTCCCCGTCGGCGCGACGGAGCCCGCATGAAGGCGCAGGTGCTGTCGGTCGATGACGACCCGAGCGTCGGGTCGATGCTCAAGCGTGCGCTCGCGCCATTCGACCTCGACGTCTCGTGCGTGACCGACCCCCTCGCAGCGCTCGACGTGCTCGCGACGAAGCACATCGACGTCGTCTTGACGGATCTCCGCATGGCTCGCCTCGACGGCGTCGACCTCTGCGAGCGCATCCGCGCTGCTTTCCCCGACGTGCCGGTGATCGTCGTGACCGCGTTCGGCAGCATGGAGAGCGCCGTTCGTGCGCTGCGCGCCGGTGCCTACGATTTCGTCACCAAGCCGGTCGACATCGAGATCATCGCGCGCGCCCTCCGGCGCGCGGTGGAGCACCGCTTCCTGAAAGGGGAGCTCTTGCGGCTCCAGCGCGAGGCCGCATCGAGCGGCTCGCACGGCATCATCGGCGAGAGCGAAGGTGTCCAGACGGTCCTCGCGCTCATCGATCGTGTGGCCGACACCGACGTCACCGTCCTGCTCACGGGTGAGAGCGGAACGGGCAAGGAGCTCGTCGCTCGGGCGATCCATTTGAAGAGCAAGCGCGCCGAGCGGCCGCTCGTCGCCGTGAACTGTGCTGCGATTCCCGAGGCCCTCGTCGAGAGCGAGCTGTTCGGGCATGCGAGAGGGGCATTCACCGATGCGCAGCGTCCGCGGGCTGGGCTCATGGCGCGCGCACGCGGCGGCACGCTCTTCCTCGACGAGATCGCCGACATTCCGCTGGCTGTTCAGCCCAAGCTCCTGCGCGCCCTGCAGGAGCGCACCATCCGGCCCGTGGGGGCGGATGACGAGGAGCCGATCGACGTTCGCATCATCGCGGCCACACACGTGGATCTGGAAGAATCGGTTCGGTCCGGCCGCTTCCGAGAGGATCTGTTCTATCGGCTCGACGTGGTACGGATGGAGCTGCCTCCGCTGCGGGAGCGCGGCGGAGACGTGCTCCTGATCGCGCACCATTTCCTCGAACGGTTCTCCTCGTCGATGGGGCGTGGCGTCCGTCGCTTCTCCGAGGCCGCCGCCGCCAGGCTCCGCTCGTACGCCTGGCCGGGCAACATCCGCGAGCTGGCGAATTGCGTCGAACGCGCCGTGACCCTCGCGAGGCTCGAGGAGATCACGGTCGACGATCTTCCACCCCGCATCCGCCAGGCCAGCGTCGAATCGACCTTCGTGCTCCCCAGACAGCCCGAGGACGTATTGCCGCTGGAGGAGATCCAGCGCCGGTACGTGCTCGCCGCGGTGGAGGCGGCGGGCGGCAGCAAGGCCGAGGCGGCGCGGCTCCTGAACGTCGACCGGGCGACGCTCTACCGGTGGCTCGCCCGATACCAGCAGAGCGGCTGACGCAGGCTGCGACGCCACCGGGAGGGCGTGTCGCAATTTTCAACATCGAGCGCCGCGATCGCCGCGGACCGCAGCTGGCACGGGCGGTGCACACGTGCGCGCAGGGTCTTGACCGGCGGCGCCCTGTGTCCCCTCCCGAGGAGGGGCTCTGCCGGTCGAGCCCGGTCCATCGTCTCCTCCTCTGAACCCGCCAACGGCCACCCGGAACCCGTCGCCTCTTAGCTTACGGCCTCGGCCGTCCCCAATCCGAGATCGTTCACGGGAGCGTCCGCATGGCGACAGGGCGTGCGCTGCAGATCTTGCTCGCGGAGGATGACGACGCAGCGCGCGCCCTCGTTGCGAAGGCGCTGCGGCGTCTGGGGCATCACGTGACCGACGTGGCCACCGGGACCGAGCTGCGATCTCTGCTGGGGCTCGACTGCGGCGCTGCATCGTTCGCCGCGGACGTTCTCATCGCCGACATCCGCATGCCCGGCGCGAGCGGTCTCAACGTCCTCTACGAGCTGCACGCGCTCGGGGTCAGGCTGCCGGTGATCCTGATGAGCGCCATCGCCACGCAGGACGTCGTATCGTACGCGGAGCGTCTCGGGGCTCTGGCGGTCTTGCGCAAGCCGTTCGAGCTCGAGGTGCTGCCGGATCTGCTCGCGCGCGTCGAAGACTCTCGATGACCACGGAATGGCTGCGTCTCCTGGGCGGGGGCCTCTTGCTCTACTTCGGGGCGGAGTGGTTCGTGGGCGGTGCCTCGGCGCTCGCGCTCGCGCTCCGCGTTCCCCAGATCCTCGTGGGCCTCACCGTCGTCGCCTACGGGACCTCCGCGCCGGAGATCATCGTCGGGGTGGAGGCCGCAGGAGCCGGCTACGGCGACGTCGCGATCGGCAACGTGGTGGGCTCGAACATCGCAAACGTGGGGCTCATCCTCGGCGTCACCGCGCTCGTGTCGCCGCCGCGTGTGGACCCGGCGCTCCGCAGGCGGGAGCTGCCCGTCCTCGTCCTCAGCGCCGCGTCGCTCCCGCTCCTGTTTCTCGACGGCGTGTTGAGTCGCGTCGAGGCCTCCGGGCTGCTGGTGATCGCGCTCCTCTACACCTCGTGGATGGTTCGAGCTGCCCGCGCTTCGGCGCAGGCGACCGCGCGGGCCGAGGTCGAGGTGACCGCCGAGGTGGCGGACGCCGCAGGAGCGCCGAAGTCGGGGAGCACGGCGCGGTCTGGCGCCATCGCCGCGGGCGGCCTCGTGGTCCTCCTGATCGGTGGCAACCTCTTCGTCGATGGAGCGGTCTCCGTCGCGAAGTCGCTCGGGATGAGCGAGCGGCTCGTGGGGCTCACGATCGTGGCGGTTGGTACCTCGCTTCCGGAGCTCATCACCAGCACCATCGCTGCCCGCCGTGGTCACAGCGATATCGCGATCGGAAACGTGGTGGGCTCGAACATCTTCAACGTGCTCCTGTGTCTCGGCGCCGCCGGGCTCGCCTCGCCGTTGCGCGCGCCTCTCGCCGACCTCTCCACCGATCTCGTCGCGCTCGGGGTGATGACCGTCCTCGCTGCGGCGTTCATTCGCACGGAGCGTCACGTCTCGCGGACCGAAGGACTCGTTGCGCTGACACTCTATGGCGGGTTCACGGTCCTCGTCATCGCGCGCGGCTGACGCGAGGGCGCAAGCCGCTTCGCCTCACTGCGTCACCGTGCACCTCGCCGCGGCGGGCTGCTCGGCTGCGTAAAGGCGACGGAGCCCCGCGCGGATGTGGCACCGAGCGTGCGATGGAATGGGGAAGGAGGCGAACGTGATTATCAATCGATCAACAGGGAACCTGTCCGCGCCTGCGTGGATCGCGATCGCGCTGAGCGTGATCGGTGCACTGAACTGGGGTCTGGTCGGGTTGTTCAAGTTCGACCTGGTGGCCGCGATCTTCGGGCCGCTCTCGCCGATGGCGCGCGTGGTCTATGTCATCGTGGCGATGGCAGGGCTGTTCTTGCTGTTCGCCGCGAGTCAGCTCAAGCGCGAGGTGAGCGGCACCTCCATGTCGGAGCCGCTGCCGCGGCGAACGGTCCCCTGACCACGAACGCGCTCAGCGCGCCGGCGGGCGCCAGCGCGCCTGGAGCTCGGGGACGCGCCCCTGGGTGATGTAGGCGTCCAACCAGTCGCCCTGCGCGGTGGGAGACGCGCGGAATGTCGCGAGCTCCTCGTGGGAGAACGGGAGCATGTCCCACAGCTCTGTTCGGGGGGCGCCCGGGTGGTGCGCGGCGGCCGCGGGCTCTGCGGCGACGTAGCCCATCGGGCAGAGGACTGCGCCTGCAATGGGAAGGGCCGCGTCCCCGAGGACCATGCGGTCGTTGGGGCGAATGGGGCGTGAGCCGTCGCCCCCGCGGATGGCGCCGATGATCCAGTTGACCCAGCCGTTGGCCCAGGGGCCGAGCTCCCGCGAGGTGAGGACCACCTCGACGTGGAGGTTCTCGTCTTCGGGTGTGCCGCCGTTCTGGGGTCGATCGGCGAGACCATTCGAAATGGCGAGGCCGCTTTCGTCGGCACGGAGGCAATGCTCGATCGCGACGCCGTCTTGCGCGGGCATGTGATGGAGCGTATGGGGGCCGAGGATCTGGGCGAGGGCACGGCGGCGCGCGAACCGGGAGGCGGCCGCCGCCGTGGCCGGTGTGGCGGGGAACCTGCTGGGCGAGACCCATAGGCCATCGCGGCGGCGCACGAGGACCACCTCGCCCAATGATTCGGTGACGAACCGGGCGCCGGTCTCGAACCAGCGACCTTCCGCGACCATCTCGCGCTGGACCTCGCCCAAACAGTGGGCCGCCGTGCGGGTCTCGAGCTCGTCCGGCAATGCCATGGCGACATCGGGCAGGCCGAAGATCCACATGCCGACCGACTCCAGCGTGGGGATGTCGGCGTCGTCGCGGACCTTGAGGAACGCGAAGAGCGGGAAGGGATAGCCACCCTCCTCGAGGTAGGGCCGGGCCATCTCCAGGAACCTCCCCATCTCGAAGGTGGTGTGGTTCGCGTGGGGGAGCACGAGCGCGCTGGCGAGCGGCGCGAGTCGGACGAGCGAGTCGAGGAGCGAGCGCACCTTTCGGCTCGCGTTCGACTCGATCGTCGCGTGGGGATCTCCCGGCCCCATCATCCGCTCGACGGCCTCGCGCGCGGCGCGACGCACGTCTTCGGGCTGCGCGTGTTGCGAGATCTCGAGCTCGTTCGTTCCGCCGGAGATGTGGAGCTGGGCGGGGCCGAGCGGGAGCGGCCCATTCAGCAAGGCGCGATCACAGAGCCTCTCGGGAAACGGAGCGGCCACCACACGACAGAGAAACCCACCCGGCAGGCTGATGCCGTCACGCGTTTCCTCAGCCGGCACGCTCAGAGCACGAGCGCGCGACACGAAGTCGGACGCCGAGAGGGTCTCACGCAAGCCGAGGATGACCCAGGTCGGAAGCTGCATGGCCGCGGACCCTGGTGGTGCCGTAGCGCGCAGTCAAGGCGAGGAACCGGTCGGAGCAGAGGCGCCGAAGTGCTCGATCAACGCGGCGCTGACCTTCTCGGGCGCGTCGTGCGCGACCCAATGGGTGGCTTCGGGAATGTGGACGATGCGCGGGTCGGCGACGAGCTCTCTGGGGGGAATGGTGAGCTCGGGTCCGAGAAACCGATCGCGGTCGCCCCAGATGATCATGACGGGCTTGTCGATGACACGCGGCGGCGGGACGGCCCGGCGCATGGAGGCGCGGTAGTAGTTGATGGGGCCAGCCGGCTGGCGAATGGCGGCGACGTTGCGCTCGATGACGTCGGCGGCGAGGCCGTCCTCCTCGAACATGGCGCGGATCCGGGCGAAGTCGTTCCGGGAGACGGCCCACTCGGGGATCCACGGGAGCTGGAAGAAGAAGATGTAGGCGCTGCGCCAGAGCTGCGCGGGACGGAACAGGCCGCGGGTGAGGGCGACGGGGTGCGCGGCGTTGAGGATGGCGAGGCGCCGCAGGCGCTCGGGGTAGGCGCTGGCGAAGTGCCACGCGACGGCGCCACCCCAGTCGTGGCCGGCGAGGAAGGCGTCGTCGCGCCCGAGCGCCTGGATGAGGCCGGCGACGTCGGCGGTGAGCTTGGGGACCGCGTACGCGGAGATGCCCTCGGGCTTGTCCGACTCGTTGTAGCCGCGCATGTCGGGGGCGACGGCCCAGTAGCCGGCGCCGGCGAGCGCGCGGAGCTGCGCGTGGAAGGCCCACCAGTGCTCGGGGAAGCCGTGCAGCAGGATGGCGAGCGGCGCGTCGTCGAGCGAGCCGGCGGGCCGCGCCTCGGCGACGTGCAAGCGCACCTCGCCCACGTCGATCATCCGATGCAGGAAGCCGTCGTCCCGCAGCTCGGCGGACTCCTCGGTGGCCCTCACGTGGTTGAAGCTACGTGAGAACCACGGAGGAACGCTAGAACGTGCCCTTGAGCATCAGGTTGCCGGGGCCGGCGACGATCTCGGTCGTGGGCGCGGTCTCGCCTCGGTAGTTGCGGTTGAGGACCCAGACGGGGCGCTTGCTGACGGCGCCGCCGATGGTGAGGCCCAGGCCGAGGACCTGCGCGGTGCCGAAGAGGGCGTAGCCGACGCGCCATTCGGTCTCGACGTTCTCCTGTGCGGCGATGACGAAGGGGCCAGCCAGCGGGACGAAGCCCCAGCCCCAGTCGCCGCTCGAGCCGCAATAGTCCCAGGACCAGCAGCTGCTGCTGTCGGACATGAGCAGGGCGGACGAGCTGAGCGCGGAGGCCAGGTACCCCGAGCCGAGGAGGACCACGCCGGGGATCCAGAGGTTCTTCCGGCTCTTCATCTCGACGTGGTAGCCGGGCGGCGGCGGCTCGCCCTCGCGCGCCGGGATGGTCTTGCGGGGCTTGCCCCGGCGGCCGCGGGTCCAGGCGGGGGGCGTCTGGTCGTCTTCCTCGACGCTTTCCTCCACCACGACGACCTTCTTCTTCTTCTTCTTTGCCTTCTTCTTCGGCGGCGGGGGCGGCGGGGTCGCCTCTTCTTCCTCGACCGTCTCTTCGATCCAGCCTTCTTCCTCGTCGTCGTCGCCCTGGGCGAAGGCCGTCGCGGAGAGACCCATGCAGGCGGCGAAGGCCGCGTACCGAACGAAGCGCATGAACGGAGGATAACCAGGTTGGACGAGCCTGGGCGCCCGGAGCAGCTTCTCGCGGGCGCGGGGATCCTGCTCTATGGTTCGGCGATGGGAAGCACCGAGGACGTCGTCGTCCGTGCCATGACCAACGATCATGCGTTCCGTGTGGTCGCCGCGGCGACGACGCAGGCGGCCCGCGAGGTCGCGGTAAAACAACGAGTTACGGGCGAGGCGGCCAAGGCCCTCGCGGGCATCGCGACCGGGGCGGTCCTGCTCCGGGAGACCATGGCGCCCAACCTGCGTGTTCAGGGGATCCTGCGTGGCGCGGGCGGCAAAGGGACAATCGTGGGTGACTCCTTCCCGGACGGATCGGTCCGCGGGCTGGCTCAGCTCAAGGGGGACCGCTCCGCGTTTTCGCTCGGGCCGGGCTCGCTCATGCAGATGATGCGGACGATGGTCCGGGGTGGGGTGCAGCAGGGCATCGTCGACGTCGGCCAGGCCGGCGGCATCGGCGAGGCCATCACGGCCTACTTCCACGAGTCGGAGCAGCTCGTCTGCCTGGCTCGCGTCGGCTCGCGGTGGAACGGCGACGAGCTGGTCGCGGCCGGCGGGTTCGTCGTCCAGCTCTTGCCGGAGGCGGAGCGCCCCGCGCACATGATCATGACGCAGCGGCTCGAGGACTTCCCGCCGATCGACGAGTGGCTCGAGAAGCCCGACTTCTCCGCTGATCTGCTCATCGGCGAGCTCTGCCTCGGCATGCCGTTCACGGAGCTGGCGCGGAGCCCGGTCTTCTTCTCGTGCCGGTGTGACGAGGCGGCCGTGCTGGCGAGCCTCTCCACGCTGGGTCACGCCGATCTGCAGGAGATGATCGACGACGGCAAAGGCCTCGAGATCGACTGCGACTACTGCGGCCGCGAGTACCTCATCGAGGTCGAGCGGCTGCGCGCCTTGCTCGAGAAGAGCTGACCCACCTCAGCCCGCGGTCCGCCGCAGCACGCTTCCGGTTGGCGGCTTGCTCGGCGGGCGCATCGCGTTGTGGCGGCCCTCGATGATGCCGCCCTCCGCGGTCATGCCGAGGACGAGGCCGGGCTCGGTGAAGAGCGCGACGATGGGCGCCTGCCAGCCTTCGTCGCGCCACATGAGATCCCAGCGGCCGAGCGGTGGCTCGACGCGACCGGTGGAGTGCGCGGTGCGGTGGTGCATCCAGATGCTGCCGGCGCTCGCGCACCAGCCGCGACCGGAAGCCTCCACCGAGGCGGCCGAGAGGTCGGGCTTGCCGGTGACGATCTCGTGGCGCACGCCAGCGGGGTAGGTCCACACCACCGCGCCGCTCGCCCCGACCGCGAGCCCGACCTGCGCGGTCGGCTCTGCGTCGGACGCGAGGAAGGCGCGGACGAGCGGCGTCTCGATGCGCTCGACGCTCCACTCGAGCGGCCGGTAGATGGCGGCATAGCCGCCGCCGTCTTTGGCGCGTCCGATGACGAGCCACTTCGCGTCCGCGATGCGCGACAGGCTGGTGACGGCGCCCACGTCGGGCAAGGGGAGGGGCTTGAGCCACCGCTTGGAGACCAGACAGCAGAGCTGCGACTCGCCCGAGTCCGCCACGCCGACGAGGACCGCGAGGTCTTCGAAGGTGCCGGAGAAGAGCTCGTAGCGGATGCCGGTGTTGGCGAACTGCCGCACGTCGCGCGGGCCCTCGCTCGAGTAGAGCGCAAACGTGCCCTCGTCCCCGCCGACGAGCCAGCGGCCCGGCGCGATGCGGCGCACGAAGCGGATGCGCGTCGGGTCCTTCATGCCCGCGTGTGACACGTCTTTCCAGTGTGAGCCGTTCCAGAAGGCGAGGCCTTCGTTGGTGGCGGCCATGCAGCGACCGTCGCCGTCCCACGACACGGCGCGGATGATCTTGTTGAAGGTGCCGGTGTGGCGGAGCGGCGTCCACGTCCACGCGACGAGCTGCGTGGTCTCCTCCGAGTCCTCCAGCTGGGCGCGGCGCTTCGCGACGAGCGAGAAGCGCTGCGGCTCCGAGCGGAGCCAGGGCGCGATCATCATCGCGAGCGCGTCCGCGCGGCCGGGGCGGATCTCGGTCTTGCCCGCGGTGCCCACGGCGAGCGCGTAGTCGATCGCGCGACACGCCTCGGGGTTCGCCCGCAGCTCCGGCGAGAGCCACGGCGACTCTCGGATGCTCCGCCGGTTGTTGGCGAGCGCCGCCATGAGCGCGTCCGCCGGTGATTTGACGTCGAAGTAATCCGCGCCCGTGAGCACGAAATAGATGACCGCGGCCATGCTGAAGACGTCGCTCCAGCTGCCGACCGCCTTCGCGTCCATCGTGGCGAGCTCGGGCGCGGCGTACCCGAGCGTGCCGACGATGAAGCCACCGAACGTCGCGGCCATGCCCGCGGGGCGCGCGACGCCGAAGTCCGCGATCTTGAAGATCTCGTCTTCCCCGAAGCCGCAACAGAGGACGTTGTCCGGCTTGATGTCGCGGTGGATGACACCCACCTCGTGGACCGCGGACAGGCCGTTGCCGAGCGCCTCGACCAGGTTGGCCGCGCGCTGGCCGTCGAAGGCGTGGCCGGTCGTGCGCACGGCGTGCATGACGCGCTGGCTCAGGGTCGTGCCCTCGACGCCGCCGTGTACGTACTCGACGACGAGCCACGGGACGCGCACGTCCACCCCGCGCGTGGTGATGGGGTAGGCGCCCGCGTCGATGAGCCGGACGACGAAAGGTGTGGGCGGCACGCGCTCGTTCAGGCGGCCGAGCGCGACGGCCTCCTTCGTGACGATCAGCTCCGCCGTCTTGCCCCATTGCTGGACGAACCACGGCTTGAGCATCTTCACGACGACGCCGCACTCGCCCTCGGGCGACACACGCATCGCGAAGAAGGCCACGCCCATCGCGCCCTCGCCGACCCGCGAGAGGATGCGGTAGATCGTGCCCGGTGAGGTCTCCGAGACGAGCTCGGCCCCGAGCATCAGCTCGAGATCGGGGTCGGTCGACGCGGGGAGGCTCGAGGACACGGCGGCTGATGGTACCTTACCGGCGCGCTGACAATCCCCGACAAAGAGGCGCCCCTTGTTGATCGTCCACGCAGCCGACATCCACCTCGACAGCCCGCTCGTCGGCCTGGAGAAATACGAGGGCTGCCCGGTCCAGCAGCTGCGGAGCGCGACCCGGGGCGCCCTCGAGGCGCTCGTGGCGACGGCGCTGGAGGAGCGCGCGGATCTCGTGCTCCTCGCCGGCGATCTCTACGACGGCGCCTGGAAGGACTACGCGACGGGCCTCTTCTTCGTGAAGCAGATGGCTCGCCTCCGAGAGGCGAACGTGCCGGTCGTGATGGTCCGAGGCAACCACGACGCGGAGAGCGAGATCACGAAGCGCCTGCGCCTGCCGGAGAACGTGAGCGATCTGTCGACGAGCGAGCCGCAGTCGGTCGTCTTCGAGTCGATCGGCGTCGCGGTTCACGGGCAAGGTTTCGCGCGCCGCGACCTCACCGACGATCTCGCGCGACGCTACCCGAGGCCGGCGGCGGGCGCCTTCAACATCGGCCTCCTGCACACGGCGCTCTGGGGTCGAGAAGGGCATGAGCCGTACGCGCCCACGAGCCTCGGCGTGTTGCAGGACAAGGGGTACGACTACTGGGCGCTCGGTCACGTCCACCGTCGCGAGGTCGTCTCGCGCGAGCCTTACGTCGTGTTCCCGGGCAACCTGCAGGGCCGCCATGCGCGCGAGGCCGGACCGAAGGGGGCGACGTTCGTCACCGTCGAGTCCGGCAAGGTGCGCGGCGTCGAGCACCGCGCGGTGGACGTGGTGCGCTGGGCGGACCTGTCCGTCCGCGTCGTCGAGGACGACGTGGTGGACGACGTGCTCGAGCGCGTCCAGGTCGCGCTCTCCGAGGTGGTCGGGGAGGCCGGCGATCGGCTCGTAGCCGCGCGGGTGACGCTCTTCGGTCGATCGCCCAAGGTCGCGCTGTGCAGTGAGAGCGCGGCGGCGCTGACAGCGGACGTGCGGGCCGCCGCGGTCGACGCGGCGGGTGAGCAGGCGTGGATCGGCTCGGTCCGCGTCCACGTGCGGCCGGCCATCGACGGCGACGCGCTCGCCGGCGGCGAGGCGGCCGCGGCCGATCCGGTCGCCCACCTGGTCCGCTCGATCCGCGAGCTCTGTGCCGACGAGGGCGAGCTTCGCGCGCTCGCCGCCACGCTCGCCGACCTGGGGGACAAGCTGCCCGAGGAGCTGCGCCACGACCCGGCCGCGGCGTTCCTCGACGACCCGGAGGCTATGCGCGCCGTGCTCGCCGACGTGGAGGACCTGCTCGTAGCGCGCGTCGCGCTCGGGGACGAGCCGTGAAGATCCTGGACCTCCAGCTCCACGCGTTTGGGCCCTTCGAAGGCACGCGGCTGGATTTTTCGCGCGGTCCCGGGGCGCTCCAGGTCGTCTACGGGCCGAACGAGGCCGGCAAGAGCACCTGCCTGCGCGCGGTCGAGGCGCTCCTCTTCGGGTTCGAGCACACGACGCGCGACGCGCACTCGATCCCGACCGACAAGCTGAAGATCGGCGGGCGCCTCGCTGGCGACGACGGCCGCGTGCTCGAGGTGGTCCGGCGCAAGCGGCTCAAGGCGTCGCTCCGTGATCCTGACGACAACGTCATCGACGAGGAGGAGCTGCGCCGCCTCTTTCACGGCGTCGACAGGCCGCTCTTTCGGGCGCTCTACGGGCTCGACCACGTCCGGTTGCGGGAGGGCGCGCGCGCCCTCCTGGACGCGCGCGGAGGCCTGGGGGAGAGCCTGTTCGAGGCCGGGCTGGCGGGCGCCGGGGTGGCGAAGCTCGCACAGTCGCTCCGGGCGGAGGCGGAGGCGCTCTGGGCGCCCACGGCGCGCAAGCGCCCGCTCGCCGAGGCGCTCAAGGCCTACCAGACCGCGAAGGTCGACGAGCGCCGGATGGCCACGACCGCCACCGCGTACCAGCTCCAGGAGGAGGCGATCGGCTTCGCGCGCGCGCGGCGCGAAGAGGCCGACGCGCTCGTGCGCGAGCTCGCGCTCGAGGAGCGGCGCCTCGAGCGCACCGTCGCCCTCGCGCCGCGGCTCAAGAGCCGCGCGGAGGCGCTGCGCGAGCGCGCGGAGCTGGGCGAGGTCGTGCTCCTCTCGGACGGGGCGCGCGCCGAACGGGAGGCCGCGCTCGGCGCCCGCGCCGACGCCTCGCTCCGGCTCGCGCAAGCGGAGGCGCAGGCGGCCACGCTGCGCGGGCAGCTCGGCGAGCTCGCCGAGATCAACCGCCCGGCGGACGAGACCATCACCGAGCTCGCCGCCTCGATCGGATCGGTGAAACGCGACCTGCGCACGGCGGAGGCGCTGCGCGCGGAGCGCGCGCGGCTCACGCCGGAGCGCGGCGAAGCCGAGCCGGCCGTGCGCGACGAGCTCGACCCGCGGGCGATCGTCGCGGCGGTGCGCGAGCGCGACGCGGCCGAGCTGCAGGTCGCCACCGCGGAGGGTGAGCTCGCGACCGCGCGGGCACAGCTGGCCGAGCTCGAGGGCCGGCTCGGTGAGCCGGAGCCGCTCGCCGAGGGGCTGGCCGAGCTCGAAGGCGCGGTGGATGCGGCCGCGCGCACGGCGGCGCGAGAGCAGGACGGCAGAGACGCCGAGCGTCGCGAAGCGAAGAGCCGCGCGGCCCTCGCTCGCGCGCGGGCCGACCTCGGCGGGCTCGCCGCGATCGCGGACGAGCGGCTCGCGAAGCTCGAGGTCCCGAACGAGCAGGAGATCGCCGCCTGGTCCAAGGAGATCGAGCGGTGCGCGGCGAGCGAACGCGCCCTCGTCGCCGAGCGTGCGAGCCTCGAGGTGCGCAGGAGGGATCTTGAGCGTGACAGATCTGTCCTCTTGGCCCAGGGCGACGTGCCGACCGAGGCCGCGCTCGAGGCCGCGCGTCGCGTCCGGGACGAGAGCTTCACGCGCGCGGTGACGAGCGGCGCCGAGGCCGACGTGGAAGAGGCGCGCGACCACATCCGCCAGGCGGACGCGATCGCCGATCGGCTCCGCCGCGAGATCGAGCGGGCCACGCGGCTCGCGGCCCTGGAGATCGAGCTCGCCGAGGTGCTCGCTCGAGGCGCCGCGATCGAGGGCGAGATGGAGGTCGCGACAAGGGCTGCGGGGGCCGCGCGCGCGGCCTGTGAAGCGCGGTTTCGCAGCGCGGGTGTGACGCCGCCGCCGTCGGTGGAGCTCGCGCCGGCCTGGATCGGGTCGCTGCGCGTCTGCCTCGATCTCTGGGCCGCGGCCGAGGAGGCCTCATCGCTGGCGCGCCTGCACGCGGAAGAGGAGGAGCGCGCGGCGGGCCAGCTCGCCAGGCTCCTCGGGCGGCCCGCCGCCGAGGGGCTCGCGGTCGAGCTGGCGCGCGGACGCGCGGCCATCGAGGCGAAGCGCGACGCCGCGCGGCGCCGGGCGGCGGACGAAGAGGCGCGCGGTCGCGCCCGCCAGGCGGAGGCTCGGCTCGTGGGGGAGCTCGCGAAACACGAGCACCTCCAGCGAACCGCACGCGAGCGCTGCCGCGCGCTGCTCGCGTCGCTCGAGCTCGCGGAGACGGCGCCGCTCGAGCTTGTCTCGGCGCGGCTCGCGTCGTGGCAGGCGGTGCGACAGCGCTCGACGCGCTTGTCGCAGATCGACGCCGAGCTCAGCTCGCTCGAGCAGGCTGTGGCCGCGCTCGAGACCTCGGTCGCGCGCATCGCGGCGGGGGCTCTTCTGTCGCTGCCGGAGGGCGACGTGCTCGTGCGGGCGGAGGCCGCGCTCGCTGCGCTCGAGGAAGCGCGGCGCGCGTCGAGCGCGCGCGCCGACGTCGAGCGAGCCCTCGCCGAGCAGGTGCGTCGCGCCGACGAGTCGCGCGAGCGGCTCACGCAGGCGGAGGCCGCGCTGGCGGCGCTCGCGGCGCGCGCGTCGGTCCCCGTGGAAGGCCTGCCCGAGGCCGAGCGCAAGAGCGCGCGCGCGCAGGAGCTCGATCGGATCGTCCAGGCGGACGAGCAGACAATCGCCGCCCTCTCGGACGGCGTGCCCATCGCCGAGCTCGAGCAGCAGCTCACGGGGGTCGATCTCGATCTCGCGGCCGAGCGCCTGGCCCAGATCGAAGAGGAGCGGGAGGAGGCCGATCGGCGCAAGGAGGCCGCGACCCAGGACATGCACACGAAGATCTTGGGCCTCGAGCGGTTCGACGAGTCACACGCGTTCGGTCACGCGCTCGCGGCCGAGCAACACCTGGCCCGCGCTCGGCCGCTCTTCGATCGCTACGTGAGGCTCCGGCTCGCGGCCACGCTGCTCGACCGGCAGATCGCGAGCTACAGCCGGCTCCACCAGGGCCCGATCCTCGCCCGCGCCTCGGCGCTCTTCGAACGACTGACCGAGGGCAGCTTCGAGGGGCTCAAGGTGGTGCTCGACGAGGTCGACAAGCCCGAGCTCGTCTGCATTCGCGGCGGGGACGAGGTCGGGGTGGACGCGCTCTCGGACGGCTCGCGCGACCAGCTCTACCTGGCGCTGCGGCTCGCGACGATCGAGCGCCACGCCGAGCGAGCCGAGGCGATGCCGCTCGTCCTCGACGACGTGCTCGTCCACTTCGACGACTCGCGCTCGCGCGCCGCGCTCGCGGCGCTCGCCGAGATCGCGTCCCGCGTGCAGGTGCTGCTCTTCACCCACCACGCGCGCGTGGTGGAGCTCGCTCGGCAGGCCGTCCCGGCGGAGCGGCTCGGGGTGGTCGAGCTGACCGCCGCGCGCGCGGCTGCTCGCGCGGAGTTGTGATAGTTTCCGCGGGCGATGACCAAGCGTCTTCTCTCACTCTCGGTGCTCTTCGTGGTCGCTTGCTCGGGTACCCAGACCCCGCCTGGCGGGAGCTCGGGCGCAGCGGGGGATGGCGGCAGCGCGCCGCAGGCCGGCACGACGACGACGGGCGAGACGAGCTCGACGGCCGAGGCGACGGGCAGCACCAGCACCACCAGCAGCGGCGGCGCTTCGGCGACCACGGGCGGCGGAGCGGAGCCCACGCAGCCCACGCTCGCCCAGCTCGTGGCCAAGGGCGACGCGGCCGGCGGCGCGAAGCTCTACGAAGAGAACCACTGCAAGGGCTGCCACGGCACGCCGGACAAGCCCGGCAAGAAGTTCCCCAACGTCTTTGCGGCCGACTACACGGAGAAGAAGATCGACGACGCGTTCGCCGTCATCAAGAAGGGCAAGAGCCCCATGCCCGGCTTCGGCGACAAGCTCGACGACAAGGCCATCGCGGATCTGGTGGCGTACTTCAAATCCAGCAAGAAATAGGGCGCTGGCTGCCCGTTTATTGGCCTCGGCCCGCCGCATTTGTCACTGTCGCTCCATGGTGACCGACCGACGAAAGCGCCGGGCCCTCTCGCCCGTGCTGGCGACCGAGCACTACCTGGAGGCCGAGCTGGAGCGTTGCGACGCGACGGCGCTCTTCCTGCTCGACGACGGTGAGGTTGTCGCCTCCATGGTCCGCGACGGCGAGCGCTTCGATCGCGAGGGCGCCCTGCGGCTCGCCATGGGCGTCACGCCGGACGATCGCGACCTCTACGCCCACGTGCTCGACGTCGCGGGCAAATCGATGCTCTTTGCGTCGATCGGCGCGCGCGTGCGGAGCGTCCGCGCCGTGGAGCGCTCGATCGATCGTATCTTCAAGGCGTGACGGATCGACCCATCGAGGTCGGCTTCGGCGTCGTCGAAGGCTTCTACGGCCGCCCGTGGACCCACGAGGCGCGCCTGCGCATCGTGGAGGAGCTCGCGCGCGCCGGGCTCACCACCTACCTCTGGGCTCCCAAGAGCGACCCGACCCACCGAGCCGCGTGGGCCGAGCCCCTCGATCGCGACGCGCTGGCGGAGCTCGAGTACCTCGGGCTCCGCGCCGCCGACGCCGGGGTCGCGCTCGTCCACGGCATCTCGCCGGCCGGCGCCGCTCGTCGCGCCGGGCTCCTGGGGCGGCGCTACCAGATCGACGAGGAGCGGCTCGCGGCTTTGCGCGCCCGGGTCGACCGCGTGCGCGCGGCCGGCGTCGAGCGCTTCGCGCTGCTCTTCGACGACACCTGGCCGACGCTGCTCCCGGACGCCGCGACCTTCTCGCTCGGCCGCGCCCACGGCGATCTCGCGGCGGCGATCACGAGCCTGGGGGTGCGCGTCCTGCTCGTCCCGGCGATCTACCACCGCCGCGCCACCGATCTCCGCTCGGGCGCGCTCGCGTACCTGCGCGGCATCGCGGCCGCGGTGGGGCGGAGCGTGCCGGTGGGCTGGACCGGGCCCCACGTCTTTTCGTCCTGGATCTCCGCGAGCGATCTCGAGGCGCTCGAGGGCGCGACCGGCCTTCGGCTGTTCGTCTGGAACAACGCGGTCGCAAACGACTGGCTCCCGCTGGCCACGAGCGTCTTCGGTCAGCGGCGTCAGACCGAGCGCCTGTCCGCGGGCCCGATCATGAACCTCTCGACCGACGTGCTCACGCGCTCGGCGGGCGTGCTCTTGAACGGCGCGCGCGAGGCCGAGGTGACACGCGTCGCGCTCCGCGCATTTGGCTCGCTCGTGCGCGATCCGAGCCACGTCGATCCCGAGGCCGCGTGGGCGTCGGCCATCCACGACGTCTTCGGCGACGCCGGGCCCGTCGTCCGCGAGGTCCTCGACCGGGTCCGCGGGCATCCGCTCTGCGCGCCACACGCACGCGACTGGACGCTGAGCGAGATGGTGCACGCGGCTCGGCGGGGTGAGGAGCGCGCGCGCCGCGCGCTCACGTCGGAGGCGTCGCGGCTCGTTTCGCTCGAGGCGCGCCTGATCGAGGCGCTCGGCGACCATCCCGCGCTCCCCGAGCTCGGACCCACCGCGCGAGCCTTGGGCCGGACGGCGAGGCGGCTCCAGGCGTTCGCCAGCGGCGCGCCCGATCCGGAGCCGAGCGCGCGCGAGCCGTGGTCGACGGACCTCGACGACAGCCTCGCCGTGCTCCGCGCTGCGCCTGCCGGCAAGCGACGTCGCGCTGGTTAGCCGTGCGTCTATCGGCTAGGACTTGAGCTTCGTGATCAAGCGCACGTCGACCCCCACGCTTCGCCCGCGGCTCGCGCGGCTGTGTGGCGCAGGGCTCCTCTTGCTCGCCTCGTGTACGAGCCGGGAGGAGAAGGCGGTCGAGCTCGTGGAGGCCGTCGCGGACGTGTTCGACAAACACGGCGACGGCGACTGCGACAAGCTGGCCGACAAGCTCGACGCCCTCGTGAGCGCCCGCCCGGACGACTGGGCCGCCCTCGCCGAGAGCGACAAGACCGCAGACGCCCGCGCGAAGAGCGCCAAGTTCAAGAAGCGCATCGGAAACGCGGTGGATCGCATCGTCCAGAACGCCGGCAAGTGTGGGACGAACCCGCGGGTGACGGAGACGCTCCAGAAGATCCTGTGACGGCGCGCGCCTGTTCCGCCGTCGCTCAGGGGCACGTGTCGCCGGTCGGCTCCGTCCCGGCGGCGCAAGGCGTGGGCGGCATCGGGGCGGGCGAGACGCCGCCGATCACGACGGGCTCGGACGTGAACGCCGTCCCGAACGAGACCGCGTCACAGGCCAAGGGCGAGTCGAAGCCGGGGCGGCCGTCGCGCAGACCACAGAGGATCGGCTTCACCGTGTCCTCGTAGAGCGGGTCGCCGCGGCAGAGGAGGGGCGCGCCGCCGGAGTCCAGCTCGGCGAGGCTACGGAACACGTCCGTCATGTTCCACAAGCCGCCCATCGTTCCCTCGACGAGGCGGTAGCTGCCGCCGTAGGGCTCCAGCCGCCCGGAGAAGATCGCGGAGGTGAGCCAGAGGTCGAGCCCGCCGGTGAGGGTGATCCGCAGCGGCTGCGTCGCCCCGAAGGTCCCCACGAGCACGCCGCCGCTCACGTACGCGACGTCCGACCGGACGAGCGCCTCGTCGGGGTTCGTGCTGGCCGCCGGCAGGTAGTCGGCGCGCATCGTCCAGGTGTCCTGTCCGCTCCACTGGGGCGAAGCGCCGAGCGCGTTCGTGCCGTAGAACATGACGACGACCTCGTCATCGTCCGGCGTTCCGTTGTAGCCGGTGATCCGGGTGAGGATCGTCCAGGTGCCCGAGTCGATCGCGGCCTGCAGGCTGGTGGAGGTGACCGGCGAGACGATGGCGGCGTCGAGCTGGCTCAAGAAGTGAGCGACCGCGTTGTCGCGGCCTCGCGGCGCGTCGCAGAGGGGCTCGCCAGGGGGCGTGCAGGTCTGGGCGGCGGGGCAGCTCGTGCAGCACGTGCACGAGCGATCGAGATCGAAGCCCGGAGCGTTCGTCAGGTCCCGCTCGCCGATGTCGAACGTCCGCGTGGCCAGAGAAATGACGATGTTATCTGTCTCAGCGCTCGTGCCCGGCACGGGAGCGGGCCAGCGCGCCGAGCACGGATCTTCGGTCCCGCCACCGGCGCCGCCGGCGCCCCCGCCGCCCTCCACCTTGTCGAAGGTCGGCAGGAAACACGCGCCGAGGAGCGCGATCAGGCAGCTCGCGAAGACCCCTCTCACGCGGCGCATCAGAAGAACCTCCACTCCAGCCTGGCGCTCCCCGGGCCGACGGAGATCGTGGGGACGCCGGTCTGCGCGTCCGCCGGCTTCGGCGCCAGCATGATCGCCGCCACCGCGCCGCCGGCGATCAGGGCACCGGAGATCAAGGTGATCCCGGCGGTCCACCGGAGCGCGTCGTACGTCTCGACGTCCCCGTGCTCGGACGGAGCGCACTGGCGGCTCGGGCATTTGTCCGACAGGTCTCCTTTGAGCATCAGCGCGGGCACGCCGGTGCCGACCGCGGCCAGCAGGCAGAGGCCGCTCACGCCGACGCCGATCCAGCCGGCCAGGGCGATCGGGTGCATTCCGGGCGCCTCGTCCGCCCCCGCCGCGCGCGGCTGCGTGAGCTCCAGCTCCAGGGTGGTGGTCTTGTCCGCCGCGGCGACGATCGAGCGCCGCGCCTGGGAGCCGTCCTTTCGGCGGCCCTCGATCACGTGCTCGCCGGGGTCGAGCACGAGCTCGCCCGTCAGCGGGATCTCGACGTCGCGCCCGTCCACCTGGAGCGCCGGCGGAGCCCCGGGCGGCGTGACGACGATGCGGATCTTCGGGACCCGCGGGCCGAGCCGGTCGAGCTCGCGCGCCCCCTCTGCCTTCGCGTTGCGTTGTTGCCAGGGCGTGGTCGGCTTGATCTCCGCGTCGGCGACGTTGCGGTACTTTCCGACGGCTTCCACCCAGCGACCGAGGCGCTCGAGCGCGCGGCCGTGTTGCAACATGATCGTCGGCGCGGGAACGATCTTCTCGGCCGCCTCGAACTTCACGACCGCCCCGGCGAAGTCGTTGCCCTGAAACAGGACGAGGCCCTCGTCAGCCAGCTTGGCGGCCTCGACCTTCTGTTCGTAGGTCGGCTCGCTGGCCTGCACTTCTTGCGCTCTCGCCTCAGCGGCGAAGAGCAACATGACGGTAACGAAAGCAAAGGCCTTCAGCATCGACCGGGTCGACCCCAGGCTACCGCCCTCCGTCGCCGCAGGCCAACGACGTGCCGTGTCTTGCTCTCTCTCCGAAATCGCCTAAGCTCTCCGGCGGTGCCTCGAGTGGGGGAGGCGAGTCGAGGAACGATGTCGGAGCCTAGGCGGAGGGGATCGGGGATGGATCCAGGCCGGATGGAGACCGCGGGGACGCGCTCGCCCGATCGCCTGGCGGAGTCGGGGGAGCTCGCGGCGAAGTGGACCACGCGCCTGCGGACGCCGATCACGTCCCCGCGGATCGCCGCCATGGCGGCGGACGCCGGGCTCTCCTGCCTGTTCTGGAGCATCGTTCAGAGCTCTGGGCTGCCGTTCGCCGAGCTCGCCCTGCCCGCCGGCACGGAGGAAGACGCGGTCCCCATCCAGCTGGGCACCTTCCGGATCGTGTCCGAGTCGGAAGATCTGGCGCGCGCGGCCGCGGGCTTTCGCGCTCGCGCCATCAAGGAGTTTGCGCTCGCGCCGGGGCTGCCGCTCACCGTGCGCCTCTACCTGCCCTGGTTCTGCGTGTTGCCCAGTGTGGAGGCCCGAGGCGTGCCGCTCGCCGCGTCGCTGTCGCGATTCGGGCTCGCGCCCGGTCGCGTGATCGCGGAGCTCGCGGTCCCGGCGGACGGCGACACCGGCGCCGTCGTCGCGCAATCGGCGAAGCTCCGCGACATCGGTCTGCAGACCGCCCTCCGGGTGGAGGCGCTCACCGACCAGGCGTTCGCTTGCGCGCTCGACGTCGCTCCGGACTACGTCCACGTCGTCGAGGCGCCCCGGTCGTTCGAGGCCGCGCGAGAGATGAAGGTCTTCCTGGACGGGGTGACCCGCAAGCGCTCGCGGACGATCGTGGGCAACGTCTCCGGCCCGGACGACGCGACACACGTCGACAGCCTCGGGGTGTCGCTCTTCTACGGGGACGCGATCGCAGCGCCGCGTTTCCTCTGCTGACGGCTGCTCTGCCGTGCTGATGGCTACAGGCCCCAGCGCTGAACCGGGCGCTGTTTCGGCGCAGTGCGCGGGGCCGACGCGGAGGCAGCCGGCGGCGCCGAGCTCGACGGTGACGCGGACGCGCGGGGCTCCTCGACGGTCGGCGCCGTCGGAGGCGCGGCGGGCGCAGCGGCGGCAGGGGGCGGGTCGACGCGAGCGGCGGTCGCCGTGGGCTGCGCTGCCGCGGCAGGCTCGCCCCGCGTCACCTCGCGGAGCGTCATGACGACGAGGATGGCCGTGGTCGCGGCGAGCGCGCCGAGGATCGCGTAGGTCATCATCGGCCGCTTCTTCTGCGGCCAGTCGATCGGGACGGGGATGAGGCTCACCGGCCGCCCTTCGGGGCCGACCGTGACCGCCCAGGGCGCCACCGAGAGATCGGGAGCGAGCGACCTCGTCAGCTCGTCGGCGAGCTCGCGCGCGGTCGAGAAGCGCTGCGAAGGGTCGGGGTGTGTCGCGCGGAGGAACCAGTCGGCGAAGCCGGGCGGCAGATCGGCGTCGCGCGCGGCGGTGCCGAGCGTGGAGCCGACGATCTGCGCGAAGAGCTCCGCCATCGTCGTCGCGCGGTAAGGCAACCGGCCCGTCAGGCACTCGAACGTGACGATCGCCATGGCCCACAGGTCGGCGCGCGCGTCGACCGCGTGGGTCCCGAGCACTTGCTCGCGGCTCAGGTAGGCGGGCGTCCCGACCACGACGCCTTGTTGTGTCATGTTGCCGACGGCGAGCTCGCTCTTCGCGATCCCGAAGTCGAGCACCTTCGCGACCTCCCCTTGCTCCGTCCGGGCGAGGAACACGTTCTCGGGCTTGAGATCGCGGTGCACGATGCCGATCGCGTGGGCCTGCGCGATGCCTTGCGCGACGTGCCGCATGAGGATGGCCGTCTCGGCGGGCGCGAGCTTCCGCTTCCGTCGAAGGCGCGCCGCGAGCGTCTCGCCTTCGAGCAGCTCCATCGCGATGTACGAGACGGAGCCCTCCTGTCCATGATCGAAGATGCGCACCACGAACGGGCTGACGATCGCGGCGGCGGCCTTGGCCTCGACGAGCAGCCGCTGCGTCGTCTCTGCGGGGCGATCGACGAGGTTGACGAGCTTGATCGCCAGCCGTGAGTCGAGCGACGTGTGGCGCGCCCGCCAGACTTCCCCCATGGCGCCCCGACCGAGCATCTGCTCGAGGAGGTAGCGACCCGCTACCACGTGTCCGGGCCGACCAACGAGGGTCTCCACGCCGCTCAGCTTATCGCTCTCAGGCGCGCTCGTCAGGTGAACGGCGAGAGATCACACGCGGGCAGTCATGTGTTCATGGCTAAGCGGGGTCCCGGGCCGGCAGCGTAGATGCGCTCACCCTGTCTCCCAGACCTGCCCCGCGGACGACCTCCCGGACGTCGAACCGCTCGGCGCCGAGCGCGCGACCGAGGAGGTCGAAGGTCAGACGAGCGTCCAGCCGCGCCGAGCACGTGAAGTAGTCGACGGCCATGAACCCGTGCTCGGGCCAGGTGTGGAGCGCCACGTGACTCTCCGCGACGACGATCACGCCCGTCACGCCGTGTGGATCGAAGACCTCGAAATGATCGCTCAGGATCGTCGCGCCCGAGCGGGCTACCGCGTCGAGAAGAAGGGCCCGGAGCTTCGTCGCGTCGTTCAGGTCGTCGAAGGAGCAGCCGTAATAGTCCGCGAAATGGTGATGCCCGACTCCCTTCATTTCGCGCGCTGCTCCGGCTCGAGGAGGTCGAATCCTACTCGAGGGCGGAGCCCTCGCAAGCTTCACGGCTCCTTCGCCACCTCGACGTGGAAGCGTCGGAGCACCACCAGCACCCTGTCGACCGCGCGCTCCTCCCCTCGGCACAAACGCACGCTTGTCCCGTCTCGCAGGGTGAGCACCAGCCAGATGGGCGCCTCCTCGTCGTTCGAGGTCTCGCGGCGGACGATGGCGTCGCCGAGCGGCGCGGTGCGCGTGGAGCCGGACAGGGGAGCGAGCGTCAGCGTCTCCGCCTCGAAGTCCAGGATCGCGCGGCCCAGCTCGCTGCGCCTCCGCTTCGCCCAGCGTCGCGCGCCGAACGCCGCGATGACCCAGAAGACCGCGAAGATGGCGACGGGGGCGGGCGCGGCGCGCACGACGACCAAGGCGCCGACGACGCTCGCGACCACGAACGCGAAGAGCGTCACGTAACGGACCGCCAGGTCGAAGCTCGTGGCCTCGCAGCGCGTCGCGAGCACGAAGGGCTCGGCGAAGGTCACCCGCGCTTCACGAGCGACGAGCAGGGACCGACCGCCCTCCTCGGCGGCGGCGAAGCGCTCGTCGAAACCAGGCCGTTCCTCGATCACACGTCGGTCACGACGCCGGACAGATCCGCGCCGTCCAGCGTGACGGCCGTGAGATCGATCCCGACGAGCTTGGCGCCGACGAGCGAGGCGCGGTTGAACCGCGCCTCCGAGAGATCCGCGCCGGTCAGCGTGGCGCTCCGGAGCGACGCCTTCGTGAAGCTCGCGCCGACGAGCCGGGCGCCTTCGAGGGATGCGCCATCGAGGACGGCCCGATCCCAGATCGAGTCGTCGGCGTGGGCGTGATCGAACTTGGCCCGACCGAGCACGGCACCGTCGAAGCGCGCGCCTCGGAGCGAAGCACGACAGAACCGCGCGCCCTCCGCCGAGATTTCGTACGCGCGGAGCTCCGGCAAGAGCGCGCCGTCCAGGCTGGCTTCGTCGAGCTGCGCTTCGGTGAAGTCGGCGCCGTCGAGGGTGGCGCCCTGCATGCTCGCGCGGTCGAGCCGGGCGCGACAGAAGATGGTGCGCAGCCCGGAAGACTGGTCGATCACGGCGCCCGTGAGATCGGCCGTGGTCAGGTTCGCGTCCGTCAAGAAGGTGCGTCGCAGCTTCGCGCCGGCGAGCTTGGCGCCCACGAAATTCGTCCGTTCGAGGATCGCGTCGTCGAAGTCCGCCTCCGTCGCGTCCGCGCCCTCGAACGAGGCGCCCGAGAGATCGGCTCCGCGCATCCTCGAGCCGTGTAGCTTCGTCCGATCGAAGCGACAGCCTGCGAGCCGCTGCCCGGAGAGATCGAAGCCCGACAGGTCGAGGTCGGACAGATCGAGGCCGGCCAGGCTCTCGCCCTCACGGATGCGGCGCTCCACTTCCAGCCGCGTCTCGCCCTCGTGGACAGGTGGCGCCTTCGCCGCGACCTGCGCGAAAGCGGGAGCCTCTCCTCGAAGCGTGGGCCGGCCCATGTCGTCGTCGTCCACGTGGACGATCTGGGGCGGCGCCTCCGGAACCTGGACGCCTTGCGGCGCAGGCTGCGAGGAGGCGGTCGTCTCGGACGCGAGCTTCAGGAGCAGATCGGGGATCGGGAGCTGCGCCGTGGGCTGCTCGTCCGCCTGCATGATCGCGCGAGCTTGCTCCGTCGCTTCGACCCGCGCCGTCGGAGGCGGCGGTTCGGAGGTCGACTTGCCATCGGCTTCGCCGAGCCCGCGGATCGTCGTCTTCGACGAGCGCATCCCGGGCCCAGGGCTCGGCCGCACGCCGACGGGCTCGGGGCGAGCTTCGCGCAGCGCGGCCGCCTCGGCCGCCTGCTCCGCCTCCTCGACGATCTTCCGCACGTCGGCCGAGTCGGGGGTGTACGTCGGCGAGTCGTCGAAGGAGACGAGCGGCGCGTTCGGCGGCGGCGTGGTCTCCTCCGAGGCGACCTTCGCGATGAGCCGCCGCAGCTCGCTCGGTGGTTGCTTGAGCGTGCTGCCGGCGATCTGCGCGAGCGTCTCCTCCCCGGCCGGCGCGGGCGGCGCAGGGAGCTCGATACGCGGGTTCGTGATGCTCTCCGGCGGTCGCACGGCTACCTCGAGCTGGCGCAGCTGACTGGGGACCACGCCGGGCGAAGCGAGTGTGGAGCCCGGTGACCAGCGCCCGGGCAACGTGTCGGGGGCCTTGCTCACGGGGCCGAGCGGCTCTGCGGGGGTAGGTGCGGTCGCTTCGATCGGCGGCTGCGCGGCGGGCGCAGCCTGAGGCTGCGCTGTCGGCTGCGGTTGCGGTTGCGGTTGCGGCGCAGCCTGAGGCTGAGGTTGCGGCGCAGGCTGCGGTTGCGGTGCAGGCTGCGGCTGCGCGGCGGGCGCCGGCTCGATGGCAGCCGGCGCGGCGCTGGCCTGGCGGGCCGTCGTGCCCGGCCATGGGATCGGCCGGCCCGGCATCTCGAGGCCGGCGAAGACCTGCGCCGAAGCGAGGGCCGCGTCGCTCTCCACCTCGAAGTTCCCGCGCCAACAAAGGCACGCGATCAACCGATCCGCGTCGATCCAGAGGGTGTCCGCGCTGAGGCCGACCTCGCGATGACCGGTCGCCTCGACGCCATAGACCCGCGCCTGTGCGCGCGCCCCAGGGAGCTGCGACTCGACACGCGCGAGCTCGGGGTGCATTCCGTCGAGAACCACCCACTCGTTGCCCTCGAAGAAGCTGCAGCGCTGATCGGGCGGCGCGGCGTGGAAGAAGCTCCAGGCAAACGGGTCGGGGATCTGCGGCGCGGGCGCTTCGACGACCGACGGATCGAGATCACGAAGGAGGCGTCGCCGAGCGGGCCAGAGCGCAGCGATGGGCCCGAAGCCCGCTGGCCCGAACGGGTCGGCGGGATCGATGATGTTCGCGACCGGGAGGCCGGGGCCGATCGGCATGCCCACCGGGTTCTCCTCGAAGCCGGCCGGTCCTCGGTACGCGCGCTCGTACCGAAGCGGAATGCGCGTGAAAGGGACGGGCGCGGTCATCTGCTCGCCCTCGAGCCACATCCGCTCGCCGAACACGTGGAGCGTCTTGTCGACGAGCGGCCGCGAGCCCACGACCGCGAGGCGCACGGGCAGCGAGGGGCTCGGGCTCGTCGCGCACGCGTGGCCCGTGAGCAGCACCTCGGCGCGGGGGAGATAAGGGGCCACATCCGCGCACGCGAGCACGCTTCGCTCGAGGTTGCCCTCGTGATGCTGGTCCCCGAGGAGCAGTGGTGCGGGCGCGACGAGCTGCATGGGGCCGCCGCGCGCCAACGAAAACGTGGCTTTCACGAAGATCGTGGCGCGGCGCCGGCCTCCGACGCTCCAAAGACGGGCGCCGCAGGCGACGTCCTGCGTGGCAATGATCGCGAGGGGCCACTCGCCTGTCGGTTCCACTCGTCCGCGGTTGTATCACTCCCGCGCCGGGCCGGAAAACTGCTTCCCCCGGAAGGTCGGCCGCCCGTTCGGAGTACGATGGCCGCCGTGCAGTTGTCTCGCCGCTTCAGGCCGCTCCTCGTCGCGCTCGGGCTCGCGGGCGCGCTCTTGCTCTCGGCCACCGAGGAAGCGAGGGCCGTGGGCCTCATGGCCGCAGGCGAGAAGAAGGCGATCGAGCAGAGGCTGGCCCTGTCCGTCGGGCCGGGCCGGGTCTCGCTCTGGTCGCAGGTGCGTGTCGACGGTCCGGGCGGCGAGATCGCGATCGTCCTCCCTGTCACCGACGGCACCGCGATCGACTGGGGCTCGCGCGCCTTCTTCGAGAGCCTGCAGGCCGCGTCGGCCCCGCGTGTCATCCCGCCCGACGGGGCGCCCGCGGTCTGTCCTGGTGACGACCCGGAGACGCTGGTGGAGGTCGTGGGCGACGTCGCCGGGGGCGCCACGCTCGAGCCGGTGGAGACCCTGGTGCTCGACGATCTGCCGGCTGTCGAGGCGTGGGCTACGAGCCACGGCCTCACGATCTCCTCCGGCCTGAACGTCGCCCTGCAGACCGCTGGATCGGCGCGGTTCTTCGTGGCTCGTTTCGCAGCGCCCAATGGCCCGGCGCTCACGAAGGCGCTGCGCGTCGTCGTCCCGGGCGGGACGCCGACCATCCCGCTGGTTCTCTCGCAGGCGAGCACGCAGCCGGTGGACGTGGTGCTCTGGTCGGTCGGTCCGGGGCGGGCCGACATCGAAGGGACCCCCGCGCTCGTCGACACGAGCGATCTCGTCTTCGACGTCGGGGCTGTCTCCTCCAACTACCGCGACCTGCTCTCGTCGGCGCTGAGCACCCCGGCGTCGGTCGTCTACCAGATGGCGAGCCACGAGGGGCTCCGCGACACCATCCCGGTGGCGGAGGGAGGCCCGACGATCGAGAGCGTCATCCGAACCTACTTCGAGCGAGCGGCCCAGCTCGGCGAGGTCGTCGGCGATCCCGACGTTTGCGTCACGTCGGCCGCGGTGGTGCTCGGCCAGAGCACGCGGCTCGGCACCACGTGCCCGCGGTCGCAGCTCGGCGTAGCCGGCGGCGTCGCGCCTTGTACGGCCGACACGATCGACGGCGGCGAGGTCGACCCGGCGCTCTTGCGTTGTGGTCCCGTCGCGGACGACGTCGCGATCCTCCTCTCCGATCAGATCCCCAAAGATGCCTGGCTGACCCGAGCCGCTGCGCGCATACCCGTCGGACAGTTTGGTGCTGACAAAACTGTCACTTTCGCGACCGGCGATCGTCTCGACCCCATCGTCTCGTCCACGTCGATCGATCTCTCGGGGTGCGGCGGTAACGGACAGGGCGGCATGCCGGGCTCCGGGAGCACCGGTGCGGGGGAAACGAGCGGGGTGGGACCGAGCGCTGGCAGCGGGACGCAGACCTTCGTGGAGGTCCCCGTCTACGTGTACGACGGCTGCGCGTGTGGCGGCGAGTACATCATCGTCGACTACGAGAGCGTCGACTCCGAAGAGGCGCCGGACGGCTATTACGTGGACGAGGGCGACGGCTGCTCGAGCGAGACGGCCGATACCTACGTGGACGACGACTACTCCACCGATGCCCCCGACGATTGCTCCGGCGAGACCTACGACGGGAGCGACAGCGCGGTGGACGACGGCTGCGGCTGCGATACATCGGACGCGGAGTCGATCGACGCCGAGGGCTGCTCGTGTGACGCGCCCGAGTCCGGCGCCGACTCCTGCGACTGCGGCGAGGGCATCGACGCCACGGGGGACGGCTGCGGCGACGACTGCGCGACAAAGCCGCTCCGGAAGCCGCGGCGGCTCAACCGGTACGTCTACATCCTGCTCGGTATCCTCATCCCGCTGCGCAGGGCCTCCCGGCCGAAGCGCAACAGAAGCTGACGACACCGTCAGGGATTGGGCTCATCGGTTCGGTGCGCGGCGCCTTCCGGAGCGTCAGCCGGCTCGGCGGGGGCGTCTTCGTCCACGGCGGCGAGCACCGCGTCCGCCGTCTTCACGACCACGGTGCTGATGCCGCGGATCATCCCGTGGGTGACCTTCACGCCGACGTCGTGGGCCACGTGCACGACCTTCGAAGGCAAGGCGATGGGCGGGATGCGCTCGAGGACCCAGAACGGACGGGCCGCGGTCTCGAGCTGCACGCGCTCGACCGCGCGTGAGCCGTGCACCACGGCGTCGCCGACGAGCGACACGAGCCCTCGCCATTTCCCGAGCTTGCTCAAGGTGCACCCTCCGTCCCTTCCGACGGCGAGCACCACGCGCGGATGGCCTCGTAGACGAGCGGGTCGTGTGCGAGCCGGGTGTGGGAAAAGCCGTTCAGGATCCTCAGGTGTGAGGGCGGCAAAGCGACGGTCGACGGATGCGCGCAGCCATGGCCGGTCGCGCTCGGCACGGGCACGAGCGAGTCGCCGAACCAGAGCGCGAGCTGCGGGTCGTCCCAGATGGTCCCGGCCACGAGGTAATGTTCGATGGTGTCGAGGAGGGGGACAGGGTGGCGCGGATCGCGGAGCGAGAACCGAGGGGTCGCGCGGCTGAGCGCGCGGTCCTCGTGCCGCAGGTCGGCGTCGCCGAGATCCCGGACGCCGTCGCTGCGCAGGTCGGCGAGATCGGCCGCCAGGCGCGCGTACGGATCGGGCACGCGGCGGAGCAGGTGGGAGAGGACGCGGCCGCCGCGCTCGAGCGGGGCGCCTCGGTGCGGCGTCCCGACGTAGATGGCGCGCTTCACGCGCGGAAGGTAGGGCAACCCCGCCTGGTGCGCCGTGTGGCAGAGGCCGCGCACGACCAACCCACCCATGCTGAAGCCGATGAAAGACAGCTCCTCGATCGGCACCGGGTACGCCTCGACTACGCGCTCCACGAGAGCGCTGAGGAGCGCGCCGTTCTCGACCACCGCCCGGCCCGTGTTGTACCGCACGCGGAGCGCCGTGTAGCCGAGGTCGCGCTCGAGCAGCGAGCCGTAGTCGGCGCCGTCCGGCATCTGGAAGATCGTCTCGGTGCACATCAGGCCATGCACGAGCACGACCACCTTCGACGTCGGCGCACGGAGCTTCGTTGTCAGCTCGCGGCGAGTCGGGCGGAGCGGCTCGCCGTCCTGGTAGAGCTCGAGCTCGGTCGCGAGGCCGTTGTTCGTCCGGACGAGGTGATCGCCCACGAGCCCGTTGAGCACGGCGAGCGTGAGATCGAGCGCGGAGCCCACGGCCGGAGACTAGCAGCCCGCGAAGACGGCCGGGCCTCGGCGCTCGCCGACGTCACAACAGCGCCCGGAGGAGCGCCCGCACCTCTCGGCTGTCGAAGACGCGGAACCGCGCCAGCGTCGCGCCACGCCCGACTCGGAGCGTGACCGCGTCCTCCGGCAAGGCGGCGAAGGTGTCTTCATCCGTCCTGTCGTCGCCAGCGGCGAACACCGCGGCCCCCGGGTAGCCCGCTGCGAGGGCGGTGGCCACCAGGCCCTTGTGGACGCCGCGCGCTCGCAGCTCGAGCACCGCGCTGCCGTCGAGCACCTCCGCGTCCTCGGCGTCGGGAAGGGTCGCGATTCGCTCGCGCGCCTCGCGCAGTCGGGCCGCCGCGAGCAGCGGATCGGAGCGTCGGTAGTGGAACGCCACCGAGGCCGTCTTCACCTCGACCAGCGCCCCGGGCGTGCGCTTGGCGAGGTCGCTGAACAGCGCCACGGCGGGCTCGAGCCACGCGCCGCCGCGGGCCCGCGGGCTGGTCCATTGGCCGTCGGGCGTCCGCGACAAAAGACCATGTTCGGTCGCGAGGCCGATCGGCAGATGCCCGAGCCAGCTCTCCACCGATGGGCGGCTCCGACCCGTGAGCAGGTGCACCTCGTTGCCGGGGACAATCGCGAGCTCGGCGAGCAGATCGAGGAGCTCAGCGTCCGGCGCGGCCAGCTCCGGCACGGCGGCGAACGGGACCAGCGTTCCGTCGTAGTCGAGGAGGATCAAGCGCCGCTCGAAGGCTCGCGCCCGCTCCAGCGCGCGCTCGACGCGGCTCGCGTCGGAGTCCGCCGCGCGGCGAGGCCGCGGCTGCGGCGAGGCGTCGCGCGCGGACGCCGCCCGATCGAGATCCGTCAGGAACCCGCCCGCCCAGCGCGCCACGTCGTTTTCGGCCACCCTCGAGCGGAGGGCGCGCATGCGAGCGGCCCGCTCGTTCGGCGCCATCGCGATGGCGCGTTTCGTCGCGTTCGCCACCTCCGCGATGTCGTAGGGGTTCACCACGAGCGCCTCCTGCATCTCCGCCGCCGCACCGGCGAACTCGCTCAGGACGAGCACGCCGTCTTCGTCCACGCGCGAGGCCACGTACTCCTTGGCGACCAGGTTCATCCCGTCCCGGGTCGGCGTGACGAGCATCACGTCGGCGGCGCGGTACAGCGTGACGAGCTGGCTGATCGGGACGGATCGGTAGAGGAGCTGCACGGGGCTGTGAGTGGGCGTCCCGTGGTGCGCGTTGATGCGGCCGACCAGCTCGTTCACGGTCCGCCTGAGGTCGGCGTAGGCCTCGACCTTCTCGCGCGAGGGTACGGCCAGCTGGATGAAGTGGATCCGATCGCGCAGTCCCTGCTCCCGCTCCAGCAAGCGGTCGATCGCGAGCAGCCTGCGCCGGAGGCCCTTCGTGTAGTCGAGGCGGTCGACGCCCAGGAGCACCTTGCGGTTGCCCGCGGCTCGCCGGATCTTGTCTGCGTCCTCGCTCGTCTTGTCCTCGCGGGCGAGCTTCTCGAACGCCGCGACGTCGATCCCGATGGGGTACACGCCCAGCGAGACGTGGCGATCTTCGAAGGACAGCGCCTCGATGCCGGCCTCGATCCCGAGGACGTGCGCTGCCGCGAGGGCGAAGTTGTGGCGGTAGCTCGCGGTGTGGAACCCCAAGAGGTCCGCCCCGAGCAGCCCGCGGATGACCTCCTCGCGCTGCGGCAGGACGCGGAAGATGTCGGCGGCCGGGAAGGGGACGTGCAGGAAGAAGCCGACCTTCGCCGTGGGCAGCCGCTCGCGCAGCATGCCCGGTACCAACATGAGGTGGTAGTCGTGGACCCAGATGACGTCACCGTCCTGGTACTCGTTCGCGAGCAGGTCCGCGAACCGCGCGTTCACCGTTCGGTAGGTGCCGAAATCGCGGTCGGCGTCGAGCCGCTGCGTCTCCGTCTTGTAATGCAGGAGGGGCCACAAAAGGCCGTTCGAGTAGCTGTCGTAATAGCGGTCCATCTCGGCGGCCGAGACCGGGACCGCGCGCACGCGGTGCCGCTCCAAGAGCTCGTTCACCCGAGGATCGGGCGAGCGCATCGCGTCGCCGGGCCAACCGAACCAGAGGCCCCCACCCGCCTCGTGTGGGGTTCGCAGGGCGGTCGCCAGCCCGCCCACCGACGGGATCAGGCGCGGCTCGCCGTGCTCCATGCGGAGCGTGATCGGTAGTCGATTGGAGGCGATGAGGACCCGGGCCAAAGCCGGGTGAGCTTAGTTTGTGATCCAATGAACGCAACCGGGCGTTGGCGACTCATGGGTGAGCGCGAGCGCTCACGTTTCCTCGTCTTCTCCGTGTGCTCCGTGCGCCGCTCGTCGCTCGACGGGCATGAGAGCGAGGCAGATGCGCTCGTGCTGGGGGCTCGTGTCTCGGGAGCCGGCGCTCGATGTCGGTACGGGGGTTGCTTAGGCCGGCCCGAGGGTGGACGCATGCAGAAACGCGCTGTCTTGGTGGTGCTCTTGGCTCAACTTGGCGCTGCCTGCGACGCCGATGTCTTGGTCGAGCGTGACGACGATGGGGAGGGCGGGGCTGACGCTCCAGGGCTTGCGGACGGGAGCTCGAGCGGGGACTCCCCCGATGTCGCGGTCGGAGAGGGGGCGCCGGCACCTTCGTGCAACGTCCAAGACACCACCCCGATCGCGTTGCTCGAGTGTGGGTTCGAGCTGACACCGGACGCCCCGCGCGATCTCCAGGAGTTCGCGTTTCAGCTCGTCGGTACGTGGTTCTGTCATGATCCAGCGTTCGACTTCTCGACGAGCGGCTCGCTCGGCGTCGTGTTCCAGCCAGGCGGTCGATACCAGCTCCTCGTGAACGACGACGCGTCGCTGAATGACGATGCCGTCTGTGCTTCGGACGGAAGCTCCCGGTCCGGGTCGTGGTACGTCGAGCGTGCCCAGCCTGGCGCGCCTGGAGCCGTTCGCCTGATCATCGAGAGCGATGAGGGGATCTGGTCGGCCCACGATCCGGAGCTGGGAAACGCAGGGACGGCGCTCCTGTTGGACTCGAACAGCACGCCGCTCTTGCGGCTCTAGCGGCCGTCGAACGAGCGCGAGCGCTCACTTCTTCGTCGCGCGTCGCTTCGCGCCCCAGCTGAGGACGCGCTTGGCGTTCTCGCTGAAGATCTTGTGCACGTCTTCCGCAGAGACGCCGGCCTTCCGCAGGGCAGCGGCCAGGTCGGGCAGGTAGGACGCGTCCGCCAGATCGGCGGGCGGGTTGCCGCCGTCGAAGTCCGAGCCGATCGCGACGTGGTCGACTCCAGCGACCTCGATCATGTGTTTCGCGTGGGCGACCACGTCGCCCAGCGAGGCGGTGCCCGAGGCCGACAGGAAGGTGGAGTGGAAGTTCAACCCGGCGACTCCGCCCGTCTTCGCGATTCGCTCGAGCTGGGCGTCGGTCAGGTTGCGTGGGTTGTTCGTGACGGCGCGCGCGTCCGAGTGCGTCGCGACGATGGGCGCCCCCACGCGCTCGGCGATCGCGGCGAGATCGTCGAAGGCGCGATCGGACATGTGAGACACGTCCACCAGGGCCCCGCCCGCGTAGATTCGCTCGCAGAGCGCCGCGCCGAGCTCGGTCAGGCCCGTCTTCTTGTCTTTGCCCGTGGCGCTCGTCGCGAGCTTGTTGTCTCGCGCGTGGACCAGCCCGACGAACACGATGCCCCGATCGATGAAGCGGTCGATCTGGGTGATGTCCGCGGCGAACGCGCCGGCTCCCTCGATCGCGAGGTACGCCGTGACCTTGCCCTTCGGCGTGGGCCCCTTCGGCGCCGGCCACAGGAGCGGGTTCTTCTCGAAGATCGTCTGCAAGGTCGCGTAGATCTCCTCCGCGTCCGCCACGGTGGGGTTCGAGTCGTGCAAGTAGTCCGCGATGTAGATCGGGTAGACCACCGCGCCGTATTGGCCCTTCTCGAGGGTGACCATCGTCGCGTGGCCCTCGGTCAGCTCCGGCGCGCGGCCCTTGAACTTCACCTGCCAGGCGGTGTCGACGTGCAGGTCGATCGCGCGCGGCGGAGAGCGCGGGTCGGGCGCGGGCTCCGCGGTGGGCTCGGGGCTGGCGCTGACGGCGGCGACGGCGCTCACCGGTGGGCTCGCGGCGGAGGCCGACAGGGTGGCGACGGCGGGGCGTTCGCTCGGCGTCGTGCTCGGCAGCGTGGCGCCTTTGTCGGAGGAGCAGCCGGCGAGCAGGAGGGCGCCGGCGAGGAGGGTGATCGTCTTCATGCCGCTCCCTCGCTTGCGCTCAGTCGGTGCCTACCGTCGCCTCGGTGCTCGCCCGCTCGCACCTCGTCTCTCGGTTTCATGCCGGACGCGCTTGCGCGCCGTCGACCAGCTTGCGCAGGTCGTCGAAGTGCGAAGCCTCGGGCTGGTCGAAGCCGTCCGCGTTCAGGAGCGCCCGGATGGGCTCGCCCAGGTCGCGCATCGCCTCGGTCACCAAAGAGGCCTTGTCCCCCTCGAGCCGCGTGGAGATGGCGATGACGTCCGTCGGGATGGGGCCGGCCGTCGCGAGGATGACGACGTCGTCATTCGAAGCGCCTGCCTCGAACCAGCCGGCGCTCGTCGGCTGCTTCTTGCCCTCCGCGAACGAAACATAGGTCGCGCCCAGGTCGGCGTCCCCGGTCAGCACGGCGCGGACCACCGCCTCGTGTGTCCTGCGGAACGTCTGCTCGGAGAAGGTCTCGTCGGGGTCGAGCCCCTCGACGAGGAGGCGGAGCCGCGGCACCACGTACCCGGCCGCGCTCTCCTTCGCGACCCAGGCCATTCGCTTGCCCTTGGCCTCGGCGAGGCTCGACACGCCGCCCTTCTTCCCGAAGATGGCCGACGAGTAGTCGCGCTTGCCGGCGCGTCGAGAGCACAGGCGAATCTTCGCGGCCTCGGCCCGCTCCAGATCGATGGCCACGAGCGGTGGGGCCCAGGCGAGGTGGACCTCACCCTCCCGCATCGCGTCGAGGAGCTTGTCGTAGGTCCGCAAGATGCGTGGGGAGAAGGGCTGCGACGTGCGCTTCGTCAGCTCGTCGCAGACGGCCTCCAGGAGCGCCGAGGCGGCCGGCGCGCTGGAGATCATTGCGAACGTCAGGGGGCTAGCTTCCGCCATGGGGCCATCATAGCTGCTCCCGGGGCTTGCCAACCCCCGGCTCTTCGCCCAAAAGAGCCGCCCATGGCCCCCGCTCCCCAGCCCCAGCGCGACGCCTTCCTCGCGCTCGTCCGGAAGGCCTGCCCACCCGGGCTGTGGTCGCAGGGGGTGAACCTCGTCCGGGCGGGCGCCGTGACCCTATCGGCCGAGAGCGGGTCGGAGGCGACGCTTCGGGTCAAGGAGCGCGGTCGCGCGGTCTCTCCGACCGTCGTGCTCTACTTGGAGGACGGTGAGTGGGCGTGTGACTGCGAGAGTCGAGCCGCCTGCTGCTCCCACGCAGCCGCGGCGGCCATCGCCTTCGCCCAGGGGGCCTCCGCCGAGCAAACGCCGGTGGAAGGGGGCGCCGAGGCGGAGGCTGCGCCGGCGGCTCCTGCGGCGACGCTCGGCTACCGGCTCGGTGTTCAGCACGGCGCGCTCCAGATCGATCGTGTGGTCCGGCGTGGCGGCTCCGAGTCGCCTCTGCCGCTCGGCCTGGCCGACCGCATCGCGCGCGGGATCACCGATCCGCCCCTCGATCCGACCCACGACGACCTCACGATCGACCGCCTCCTCATCCGCAAGGTGCGCGGGGACGTCCCGCTCGACCACATCAAGACGGCGATGGAAGCGCTCGTGCACGCGCCCGACGTCCAGTTCCGGGGGCAGCCCGTCCGCACGTCGGCGGAGCCGGTCTTCCCGGCGGCGCGCGTGGAGGACGCGCGAGGCGGAGGCGCGACGCTCTCCATCGTCATGCCGGAGGGGCTCGAGATCGTGGCCCTCGGGACCGGGCTCGTGAACGGAACCTTGCGCCCGCTCGCCGAGACGGCGCGGTTCGGCCTGCGCTTCGAGAAGCTGCCGCTCGTGCGGACCTTCGCCGCGCCCGAGCTCGGCTCCCTCGCCGCGGAGGTCTTGCCGGAGCTCGAGCGCACGATGGAAGTCGACGTCCGGACGTCGCGGATTCCGCGGCGCGAGCGCAAGCTCCGGCCGCGCGTCACCTTCGAGCTCACGCACGAGCTCGGCGCGCTCCACGTCCTGCCGCTCATCGTCTATGGCGAGCCGCCCGTCGCCCGGGTCGACGCGGGCAAGCTCGTCATGTTGCCGCAGAAAGGCGGCGCCGCGCCCGTCCGGGACGAGAGCCGCGAGCACGATCTCGCCCTCCGCCTCCGCGACGAGCTGTCGCTCGTGCCCGGCCGGCGCGTCCGGTACGACGGCGGCGAGGCGGCGCGGTTCGCAGCGAAGCTCGAGGTCTTCCAGCGCAAGGACCCGACCGCCAAGGCTTCGGGCGACATGGCGGACCGACGCGAGCTTGTGGTGAAGACGTCTTTCGTGGACGGCGTCTTCGACGTGACCTTCGAGCTCCCCCCGGAGGAGGGCGCGCCGGCGGGGACGCCGCCCGCACGAGCGAGCGCCGCGGCCGTCGCGGAGGCGTACCGAGAAGGCCTCTCGATCGTCGGCCTCGAGGGCGGCGGCTTCGCCCATCTGCCGCTCGGGTTCCTGGAGCGACACGGCCAGATCGTCCTCGATCTGATCTCCGCCAAGGACGAAGCGGGCGAGGTGCCCCGGGTGCTCTTGCCGCTCGCCGCGCAGCTCTTCGAGGCGACCGGCGCGGCCGTGCCACCTTCGCTCGACAAAGCGCTCGCGCTCGTGGCTACCGGCGCGGTGGAGGAGGCGCCGCTCGCGTCCGATCTACGCGCCGATCTGCGGCCGTACCAGCGGCAGGGCGCCTCGTGGATCACCTTCCTGCGCGACGCGGAGCTCGGCGGCGGCGTCCTGGCCGACGACATGGGCCTCGGAAAGACCGTGCAAGTGCTGTCGGTCCTCTCGGGGCGCACGCTCGTCGTGTGCCCGAAGAGCGTCGTGCACAACTGGGCGAGCGAGATCGCGAAGTTCCGGCCGGCGCTCCGCGTCGCTCGCTACGAGGGCGCCGGGCGAGCGCTCGATCCTGACGCAAATGTCACGCTCGTCACCTACGGCGTGCTCCGGCTCGACACCGAGGCGCTCGGCGCGGTCGCGTGGGACGCGGTGGTGCTCGACGAGGCGCAGGCCATCAAGAACCCGGACAGCCAGGTCTCTCGCGCGGCGTATGGCCTTCGCGCGAGGCTCAAGCTGTGCCTCACGGGCACGCCCGTCGAGAACCGGCTGGAAGAGCTCTGGAGCTTGCTCCGATTCTCGGCGCCCGGCCTCCTCGGCGGCCGTCGCGACTTCGCGGAGCGTTACGCCGCGCCCATCGAGCGCGGCGACACGAGCATGATCGAGAAGCTCCGCGCGCGGACGCGGCCGTTCGTGTTGCGGCGAACGAAGGCGGAGGTGCTGAAGGACCTACCGCCTCGGACCGAGTCGGTCCTCTACTGCGAGCTCTCGGAGGCCGAGCGCGCGACGTACGACGCGGTCCGCGCGGCGACGAAAAAAGAGGTGGTGGAGCGGCTCGCCGAAGGGGGCGGCGTGCTCGCCGCGCTCGAGGCGCTGCTCCGGCTCCGTCAGGCGTCCTGTCACACGGGCCTCTTGCCGGGCCAGGAAGCGGACACGAGCGCCAAGGTCGAGCGCCTGCTCGCCTCGCTCGAGGAGCTCGCGGCCGACGGCCACCGCGCGCTCGTGTTCTCGCAGTGGACGTCGCTCCTCGACAGGATCGAGCCGCACCTCGAGAAGGCTGGGCTCGCTCACCTCCGCCTCGACGGCTCCACGCGCGATCGGGGCGCCGTGACCGAAGCGTTCCAGAGCCAGAGCGGTCCCCCGGTGCTGCTCCTCTCCCTCAAGGCCGGCGGCACCGGCTTGAACCTCACCGCGGCCGACCATGTCTTCTTGCTGGACCCTTGGTGGAACCCCGCCGTGGAAGAGCAAGCGGCCGATCGCGCGCACCGCATCGGTCAGGACAAACCCGTCATGGTGTTCCGTCTCGTCGCGAAGGACACGGTCGAGGAGCGGATCCTCGCGCTCCAGGAGAAGAAACGCGCCCTCGCTGCCGCCGCTGTGGGAGAAGGTGGCGGGGCGGCGGCCGGGATCACGAAAGAGGATCTGCTGGCGTTGCTCGACTGAGCTATCGTGTTCCCTCATGGGGGACGCCTCGCGATGAGTGGGCTTTCGGATCGGACGACACCGGGGCCGAGCTATCAGGTCGTGGTCGTGGGCTCGGGCTACGGCGGCAGCGTGCTCGCCGCGCGGCTCGCGCAGAAGGGGCTCGAGGTCGGGCTCATCGAGCGCGGGCGAGAGTGGCAAGACGGCAACCTGCCGTCGTCGCTGCTCGGCGCGGCTCGCGAGCTGATGAGCGGGGACAACCCGCTCGGTCTCTTCGATTTCCGCGCCGGGACCGACGTCGACGTCCTCTCGGCCTCGGGCCTCGGGGGCACCTCGCTCATCAATGGCAATGTGGCGCTTCGCGCCGAGGCGGAGGCGTTCGACTCGCAGAGGTGGCCGACGGCATTGCGAGGCAAAGGCGCCGCCGTGCTCGCCCCTTATTACACGGCCGCCGAACGTGAGCTCCGGCCGGTATGTGTGCCCGACGCCTCGGCCCTCCCCAAGATCCGCGCGCGAGAGATCTCGGCCAAGAAACGAGGGCTCGAGCTCGAGCTCACGCCGCTCACCATTCGTTTCCCCAAGGACCGCAACAGCCCCGAGCCGGGCACCTGCACGCAATGTGGCAACTGCATCATCGGCTGCGGCGAGGGCGCAAAGGGCGCGCTCACGACGAGCTACCTCTTGGAGGCCAAGAAGGCCGGTGCGGCGCGCCGCTCCGTCGACATCGTGACCCAGACGGAGGTTCGCTTCGTCCTGCCCAACCCCGCCGGCGGCTGGCAGGTCCACACGCGGTCCTTCCCCGAAGGTGGCGGGCCTCCCAAGGAGCGGGTGGTGCTCGCGTCGGTCGTGGTGCTCGCCGCAGGGTCGCTCGGCTCCACCGGCATCCTGCTCCGGTCTCGCGCGCGCGGGCTCTCCGTGGGCGACCGGGTCGGCCACCATTTCGGGGGCAACGCGGATCGCGCGGGCTACGGCTACAACTGCGACGTGCGTGTGGGCGCCATCGGTCGCGACGGGTGTGGTCACGGCAAGCCGGACGTCGGCCCCACGATCGCGAGCCTGACCCGACACAAGGACCACCTCGGACGGACCTTCCTGCTCGAGGAGGGAGCCGTGCCGCGGCCGCTCCTCTTCCCGACACGCGCCTTCTTGCCCGCCGCCGCGCTCCTTCGCGGGGAGGACACCGACACCGGGGTGGTGGACAAGGCGAAGGAGCTCGCGCGTATCCTCCGCGATCAGCTCGGCGTGAGCCATGACGGAGCGCTGGCGCACACCATGCTCATGCTCGCCATGGGCGACGATGATGCGGACGGTCGTGTCATTCTCGACGAGGACGAGAACCCGCGGGTCGTGTGGGGAGCGCTCCCCGAGAAGCGGATCTTCGCGGAGATGGACAAAGAGATGCGCGCGCTCGTCGCAGATCTCGGCGGGACCTGGGTGCCCAACCCCAACCCGTGGCGCGCCTTCGGTGGCCCGCCGATGACCGTCCACCCGCTCGGTGGGCTGCCCATGGGGGACGACGCCGGAGCGGGCGCGGTTGATCACCTCGGGCGCGTGTTCGACGAGCACGGTGAGCTCCACCCGTGGCTGTTCGTGGCAGACGGCGCGATCGTCCCGAGCAGCTTGCGGGTGAATCCCCTCCTCACCATCACCGCCCTCGCCGAACGCATCGCGGCCGAGGCGGGCTTCGAGCACGCGCCCCCATGCCCGAAGCCCGTTCCACCGCCCCCCATTCCGAGCCCACCGATCGGGATCGGCTTCACCGAGGAAATGAGCGGCTGGATCGACCGGTCGCTCACCACGCTGGTCGACCAGGAGCAGTTCCTCGAGGCTGATCGGGAGCGTCGCGGCAGCGGGGCGGGCGCCCACCCGCTCAAAGAGAGCCTCTCGTTCCGGCTGACGATCGTGGTGGACGCTCTGGACGCGTTCCTCCTCGACCCCGCCCACGAGGCCCCCGCGGAGGGCCACGTCGAATGGGGCGGGAAACACCAGGTCGAAACAGGGCGCTTCAACCTGCTCGTGGACGACACGAGCCCCAACACGAAGCTCACGAAGTACCGCCTCACGTTTCTGGGCGAAGAAGGGGAGGCGCTCACGCTCGAAGGCGAAAAACGAATCCACGACGACGCGGGCTACGACTCATTCGCCGACGCCACCACGCTCTACGTCACGATCCGGAGCGGCTGGGCCCCGGGGGGGCCCGTGGTCGCGCAGGGCGTCCTGCGGATCGAAGGCAAGGCGCTCTTCGACCAGCTCGCGAGCATGCGCGCCTATCGCTCGCCGAGATTCGAGGACTCGATCTCGGCGCTCGCCAAGTTCGGCGAGTTCTTCTTCGGCAACATCTGGGAGCCGTTCGTTCGACCTCATCTCGGCACATCGATTGCTCGCCGATGAGGGCATGAACAAGGCGGCGAAGCGCCCCAAGGCACCCCCCAAGGTACACGTCGAGCCGCCGGCCCAGGAGGAGGTCAACCCAGGTGATCCGCCGGCCATGCCGCGCGAGCGCGAGCGGCGTGACCCCTTCGAGGATCCGCGCATCCCGCCGCAGGAGCGTCCAGCGAGGTAAGACGTCAGGCGGAGGCGACGTCGTCGAGCACCGCCGGATCCCAACCCAGCTCGTCGAACCAGCGACCGCCGACCTGCCGGTTGATGGGCATGGCCTGGTTGGCCACGCCGGCGAAGAGCACCATCTCGTTGCGCCGGGCGATCTCGTCGCCGAGCCCGTCGAGGGCGCGCTCGCGCTCCCGGGGATCGGTCAGCGAGTCGGCGGCGAAGACCTCCCGGCCGAAAGCCAGCGCGTCGTCGATTCGTTCGTTGTAGCGGCGGACGGCAGAGCCCGGCAACATGCCCGCCGCCGCCTTCGCCTCCATCAGGCGTCGAATCGAGAGGTAGCCGGTCTCGATGAGCTCTTGCCGCGGGAGCCACTTGGTCTCGTAGTTCATCCGGTTGACCAGCGACGCTCGCTCCATCCCGCGGCGGTGCTCCTCCGCCGTGCGGAAGAAGACCTTGTACCCATATCGTTCGGGCGACTCGAAGATGTTCGAAGCCGGGTCGAGGAACGGGACCATCGGGCAGATCATCGGGTTGACGTTCTTGCCCTTGAACCGCTCGAGGAGCCGCTCGCAATAGGCCACGGTGTCCATCGCGCTCTCGCGCGTCTGCTCGGGCATGCCGACGAAGTACCAGACGTCGATGGAGTGGATGCCATAGCCCAACGCGCGCTCGATCCAGGACTCCATCTCCTCGTTGGAGTAGACGCCACGGCCGGAGAGCGTCGCGACGCGCGGGTCGTGGCTCTCGGGCGAGAGCGTGATCGAGACCCGGGACCCCAGCCGCGCCATCTGCTGCAGCGTCTCGTCCGGCGTGAGGTGGAACTGCTCGAAGCTGATGCTCTTCAGCGAGGTCTCCGCGATCCGATCGAGGAAATGCGTGAGGCCGCTCGGGCTCTCGTTGTACGAGCCCACCGAATAGAAATGGTACGAGGACGCGTTCTCGAGCCGCTTGATCGTCTCCAGCTCGTAGCGGATCTCCTCTTGTGGCTTGCGAGCCATCGCCTTCTTGCGCCCGAAGATCCGCCGGAACGCGTCGCGCGACCCGCCGCACCAGGGGCAGTTGTAGGCGCAGCCGGCGTTTTGCGTCGAGAGCAGCTCGCGTATCGGCAGCCCCTTCGTCTTCGGCGCGACGGGCTGCGTGGACCAGTCGATGCCGCAGGCGAAGGTGTTGGGCAGGTACGTGAGGCCGGTCTTGCGGGGGGTGCCCGAGTCGTCCTTGTAGAAGAGGTTGGGGATCCCCTCGACCGACTCCCCGCGCCGGAAGCGGTCGAGCAGCTCCGCCATCGGCAGGTGCGTGTCGTAGCCGCCCATGACCCAGTCGACGAACGGATAACGAACCAGCTCCTCCGCGTAATAGGTCGCGGAGATTCCGCCGAGCAAGACCTTCACGTCGGGTCGGGCGGCCTTGAGCCGGCGAGCGATATCGAGGGCACCCTGGACGTGGATCATCCAATGGAGATCGATGCCCACGATCGGCGCGTCGAGCGCGCGGAGCACGCTGTCCGCGTCGAGGTGTGGGTAGCGGACGAACAGCGAGGCGAGGTTGAGGATGCGGACGTCGTGGCCGCGCTCGCCGAGGAACCGCTGGAGCGTCTTGAAGCCTACCGGGAAGTACTCGTAGAGCGGCGTGATCGGCACGTCTCCGCTCGTTCCGAGGAAGGGGAAATACATGTCGCGCCGCTTGCGAAAATCGAACACGGCCGGCGCGTGGACGAGCAGCAGATCGGCGCGGAGCGAGGGCAGCGGGGTGGCGCTCATGGGCAGTTGAACTGGGGGTCCGCGCCGTCGGGGCCGCTCGCCGAGCCGACCTGCGCGTCGGCGCTCGTCCCGCAGTCTTCGGGGACGGTGGATTGCCTGCCCACCGCCGTCGTATCGAATGAATAGCGCAGCGCGGCGCTGGACCCGCAGCCGAGCTGCGCGGGATCGAAGCCGCTCCCGAATGGCTGGGCATAATAAGCGACGTCGTCGATGGAGCCCGCGAAGGGGAACACGCCGGTCTGGGATCGGCCGACGGTGAAGACGCTCGCGGAGTCGATCGTCGTCGCGGCCATACATTCGGCCTCGCCAGCGAGCTGGCCGTCGACGAAGACGCGCATGTCGGGGACGGAGAAGCTCCCGAGCACGTGTTGCCACGTCCCCGGCCCAGCGAGGTCGCCGTCCGCGGTGCACGTCCCGGAGGGCGTGAAGACGATGAGGCGCGCGCGATACGTGCCGCCCTGGTTCACCATCGCGAGGTAGAAGCCGTTGGAGTTGCCGTCGGCGTGGCGGCCGGCCAGAAACGCCGTTCCACCATCGGCGAGCGGCTGCGGATCGATGAAGGCGCCGATCGAGAAGCCGTCGGTCAAGCCCACCTCCGCTCCCACCGGCGCCACGAGCACGTCGTCCGTCCCGTCGAAGGTCGCGTAGCAGCCGCCCGCACCGCTCGTGGACGTGCTCGAGCTCGTGCTCTGCGACCCCGAGGTGCTGGTCATCCCGGACGTCGTCGTCGCTCCGACGGTCGTCTCCGAGCCGGAGGTCGTCCCGGCGCCGCCCTGACCGGTGGAAGATGTGGTCGTGCCGTCGGTCGTGGACTCGTCGTCCCCGCAGGCCGGCAACGTGGTGGAAGCGAGGGCCCCCGGTACGAGGAGCACCAACGAAAGAAGCGATCTAGGCACGACGCTACGGTCGCACGGTGAGGCGACCAAGACAACTCGAGGCAGCGCGACAGGCGAGCGCCACCGACGCGAAGAGGACCGCTTCGGCCACCCGGAATGGCCACGGCACCGGCGCGAAGTGGCCCCATACGCCCGCCAGGGTGCGGGTCGCGAGCGTCAGCCCGACCACGCCGAGCAACGCCGCGGAGAGCGGCTCGCCGAGCGCCCGGCAGATCCGCGCCGAGCCGAGCGCCAGCGCGCCGAGCGCGAGGACCGTGCCGGCGTCCGCCGCGAGCCAGGCCGGCTTCGATCCGAGCGTCGCGGCGAGCGCGCTGCCGGGCGCGAGCCGGCCGAGCACGACATCACCCACCACCACGGCGCCGACGAGCGTGAGCGAGAGCGCCGCCACGGCGAGCGCGCCGCGCGCGATCGGCGCGGCGCCGGCGCGAGCCGACCCGATCGTGGCGAGCCAGGCGCCCAGGATCGCCGGCGGATCGCAGGCCGCGAGGAGGTAGACGAGCCCGGGGAGGCGGAGCACGGTCGCGTCGAGCGCCTGCCCGAGGAGGATGAGCGAGACGAAAGCGAAGGTCACCGCGACGAGGAAGAGCCCAGCCCTCTGCACCTTGGCGTGACCGTTACCCGAAGCGGAGGACGCGGGAAAGCACTCGCTCCACGACGACGGGGACCATGTCGTGGCGCCACTCCGCGTCTCCCTCGATGTTCTCGAGCGGCTTGCACTCGCGCTTCGAGGCCTGCACGAGCGCGGCGCTCGCCTCGGCGGCGGACACCCCGGGGTGCAGCTTCTGAGCCGCCGCGAGCCGGCGCGGACGAGCGGCGAGCGCGGAGACCACGACGTCCACCGACGTCATGGCGCTCGCTTCGTAATCGGCGCGCGCCGCCACCGACAGGAGGGGAAAGTCGATGGCGTTCCGGCGCCGGACCTTGTCGAACGCGCTGCGGCGCCCCGAGACCAGCGGAACGCTCACGCGCGCGACGATCTCGTCGGCCTCGAGGATGGTGTTGCGGATCCCGTCCGCCGTGTAGAAGCTCTTCGCCTCGACGAGCCGCCGGCCGCGGACGCTCTCGAGCTCGATCGTGGCCTCGAGCGCGATGAGCGCGGGTGCGGTGTCGTTCGAGGCCGCGGCGACGCATTTCTGTCCGCCGGCGACCACGTGGCAGACGCTGCCGTCTTTCTTGAGGCAGAAGCCGAGGGCGGCGCGCCAGAAGTACGTCTGGTTGTAATAGCGGCATCGGGTGTCGAGGCAGAGGTTGCCGCCGAGCGTCCCCATTCGGCGGTGGTGTGGCCCGCCGACGGCGTCGGCGGCCTGCGCGAGCGCCGGCGCCGCCTCGAGGACCCGCGGATCCGAGGCGATCTCGTCCAGGCTGGTCATGGCGCCGATGATGAGCGCCGCTTCCGACTGGGCGATGCCCCGCAGCGCCTCGACGTGTTGCAGCGAGACGAGCGCGCGCGGCGCCAGGAGCCCGTGTTTGAGGTTGGGCACGAGATCGGTCCCGCCCGCGATGACGCGCGCGTCAGGGCCGAAGCGATGGAGCATCGAGACCGCCTCGGGCAACGTGCGCGGCTGGTGGAGCTTGAACGCCGGGAGCGGGAGCATGTCTATTCCTCCTCCGCTGCGACGCCGCCGTGTGCGGCCTCTCTCCGCCGGAGCGCCGAGAGGACCCGGCCAGGCGAGAACGGCAGCCGATGGAGCCGGATGCCGACCGCGTCGTAGATGGCGTTGGCGACGGCGGGGATGCTCGAATGCAGCGGACCCTCGCCGGCCTCCTTTGCGCCCAGCGGGCCCTCCGGGTCGTGTGACTCCACGAGGATGGACACGATGTCGGGGACGTCCAGGCTGGTCGGGATTCGGTAGTCGAGCAGGCTGGGGCCGCGGTGCAGGCCGCGCTCGTCGATGACGTGCTCCTCGAGGAGCGCCTCGGCTACGCCCATGTACACGCTGCCCTCGATCTGCCCGTCGACCAGGGTGGGGCAGAGAGCTCGGCCGCAGTCGTGGGCGCACCAGACCTTGACGACGTTCACCACGCCCGTCCGGGGATCCACCTCGACCTCCGCGACGTGTGCCGTGAACGAGTAGGCGGGGGAGGCGCCGATCGTCCCGCCGCGATAGTCCCCGCCCAGCTTCGGCGGCGACTTGTACCAGCCGGTCGCCCCGAGGGTGCCGAAGCGCGCCTCGGCCAGCTGAATGGCCTCGGTCACGGCGACGGCGTCCGCTTCGCGGCCGACGGCGCAAAGCGCGCCGCGCGTGACGAATACGTCTCTCGGGTGGACGCCCAGCTTGTCGGCCACGGCGGCCGAGAGCTTCTCCTTGATCTGCCGCGCCGCGGCCAGCGCGGCGTTCCCGTTCATGAAGGTGCCGCGTGACGAATACGCGCCCAGGTCGACCGGACACAGGTCCGTGTCGGCGGAGACGACGCGAACGGCGCCGAGGTCCAGCCCGAGCTCGTCGGCCACGAGCGTCGCGAGCAACGTATCGGTGCCTTGGCCGATCTCGCTCGCGCCGTTGAAGACGGTGACGACGCCGGATCGATCGACCTTGAGCTGCACGGCGCTCTGCGGCATCTCGTTCGGGTAGATGGGGTAGTTGGTCCCGGAGATGTAGGCGCTCGACGCGATCCCCAGGCCGCGGCCGAAGCCGAGCTTGCCGCGACGGGTCTTCCAGCCGGACGCCTCTTCCACGCGGGCCAGGCACTCGAGGTAGCCGTTCGACGTGACCCGGAAGCCATTGACGGTCTGTCCTTCGACGACCGCGTTTTTCCGCCGGAGCTCGATGGGGTCCACCCCCAACCGGACCGCGATGCGATCGAGCATCGATTCGAAGGCGAAGCGCGGCTGCACGCTGCCGTGCCCGCGCTTGGGCCCACACGGAGGCTTGTTTGTGAAATAACGCGTCGAGGAGAAGCGATAGTTGGGAGCGAAGCTCGGGAGCGTGAGGAGCTGGCCCGAGTAGTAGGTGGTGACGAGCCCGAAGGACGAATACGCCCCGCCATCGATCCGGGTCTTGGCGTCCACCGCGGTGAGCGTTCCGTCGCTCTTGGCGCCCACCACGTAACGCATCGCCATCGGGTGACGACCGCGGTGGGCGTAGAACTCCTCCTCGCGCGTGTAGAGGATCTTGACCGGTCGCCCGGTCACCATCGCCAGCTTGGCCGCCGCGAACTCGAGCGAAAAGGGCTCGCTCTTGCCGCCGAAGGCACCGCCCACCGGCGGCTGGATGACACGAATTCGCGCCGGCGAGATGGCGAGGACACGCGAGAGCTCCCGGTGGAGGTAATGGGGCACCTGCGTGGTCGACCACACCGTCAAGAGGCCGTCGCCGTCGTATTGGCCGATCGCACAGTGGGTCTCGATCGGCGCGTGTGCGGTCCCTTCGAAGTAGTAGTCGCCTTCGAGCACGACGTCGCTGCCTGCGAGCGCGCCCTCGACGTCGCCGAAGGCGAGGTCGACCGTCTTGCTGATGTTGTCGGTGCCCTTGGCGCCGAGGCCGACCTCGGGTCGCCGCTCGGCGTCGTCCAGCCCGAGGACGGAAGGCAGCACCTCGTATTCGACGTCGATGAGCCGCGTGGCCAGGTCTGCGGTGCGTTCGTCCAGCGCGGCGACGGCCGCGACGGCGTCTCCGATGAAGCGGGCCGTGTCGAGCGCGAGGGGGTATTCGTCGGGCGTCCACGGAATGATGCCGTAGCGCCGGGGCATGTCCCGGCCCGTGATGACCGCGACCACGCTCTTGTCGGCGAGCGCGCGCGACGCATCGATCGAGACGATACGCGCGTGTGGATGGGGGCAGCGGAGCAGCCGGGCATGGAGCATACGCGGGAGCTTGATGTCGTCCGTGTAGCGGACCTCTCCGCGCACCTTCCGGACGAGGTCGCCGCGGCGGCCACGGCGGCCGACCAGGCCGGGCTGCTTCGGGTCTCGTTCGCTCATGTCGCCTTCTCCTTCGCCGGCGCCAGCGGCGGAGGCACGTGACGCCCAGGGAGGTCGACGCCCGTAGGCTCGGCACCCCGCTTGATCTTCGCCGCGAGCTCGATCGCCGTCACGATGGCGCCGTAGCCGGTGCACCGGCAGAGGTTGCCCGAGATCGCGCGCCTCACGGCTTCTCGAGACGGCTCGGGGTCGCGGTGCAGGAGGGCTGTCGCGGTCATCAGCATTCCCGGGGTGCAGAAGCCACATTGCCCCGCGCCGCATCGATCGAAGGCGTCGAGCAACGGGTCGAGCGCGGGCGGGCCGCGCAACGACTCGACCGTGGAGACCTCGCGCTCGTCGCAATGGGCGGCGAGCGTGAGGCAGGCGAGGTGCGGCTGCCCGTCGATCAACACCGTGCAGGCGCCGCAGTCGCCTTTGTCGCAGCCCTGACGCGTGCCCACGAGATCGAGGTCGTAGCGCAACAGCTCGAGGAGCGTGCGGCTCGGCCGGACGAAGGTCTCGACGGGGTCGTCATTCACCCGGAGCCGGATCGGGACGAAGCCCTCCTCTTGTGTGGCGTCCGTCGAGGCGCCGGAGCTGCTCGTGGGGATGGGGGGAGCCTGCTCGCCGAGCACGCACGGGACCTCGCGCAGGGCGTCGATCCCGCGCGAGAGCTCTCCGACGAGCGGGGCCCCCGGGCTCACCGACCACCGCATCGCGCGCGCCGCGATATCGGTGTAGCGGCGGAGCGCGTGCAGCGGAACGGGCGGCCGTTCTCCGACCTTTCCCAGGTTGTAGAGGAGCGACTCCATCGCGACGTTGCCCACGCGCTCTCCGACGCCCATCGCGGTCCCGTGGATCCGCTCCACGCCGACGCTCGCGGCCTGGAGCGCGTTGGCGAGCCCGAGCCCGCGGTCTTCGTGGCCGTGCCAGTCGAGCTTCACGTGGGACGCGCCGCGGCCGGCGAGGTAGCTCTTCACGAAGGCCACGAGCGCCTCGACCCCGAACGGATCGGCGTGGCCGACCGTGTCACAGAGGCAAAGCCGGGACGCGCCCGAGTCGATCGCTGCGTCCCACAACGCCGTGAGGCTGGTGGGGTGCGCCCGCGTCGTGTCTTCGGTCACCAGACAGAACGGGAGCCCGGCCTTGCGGGCGGCCTCCGCGGCGCCGGTCACGCGTTTCCTGAGGAACGCGAGATCCCAGCCCTCGACGTAGTGGCGTATCGGGGAGCTCCCGATGAAGGCGTAGACCTCGACGCTCGCGCCGGCGCGCTGGCTCACCTCGGCGACCGCGTCGACGTCCCCCTCGGTGGTTCTTGCGGCCGCGGTCGGACGGACCCGCAAGCGAGCGTCCGACATCTCCTTCACGAGCGCCGCGGCGTCCGCGACGGCGCGCGCGGACGCGGCCGGGAGCCCCACCGAGGCGACGTCGACGCCGATCGCGCTCATCGCGTGGAGGAGCGCGATCTTCTCGTCCGGGCTCGGGTCGTGGACCGACGGGCTCTGCAGCCCGTCGCGCAAGGACTCGTCGTTGACCTGTACGTGTCCTCTTGTCGTCACGGCGCTCGTCCTTCCCCGGAGCCGTGAGGATCCCACGGTTCAACCGGATGGGGTAGAGCCGCCGGGCTCTCTCACTTCGCGGGGCCTTCGGGGAGCAACACGACCTCGTGGGTGAGCTTCACCGTCGGCTCCAGCATCTTCGACACCGAGCAGTATTTCTCCGCCGAGAGCGCGACCGCGCGGCGCGCCTTGTTCTCCGCGACCGGACCGTGGATCTCGTACACCACGTGGATGTCGGTGAAGACGGCGGGGATCGCGTCGGCGCGCTTGCCGTCCACGCGGATGACCAGCCCCGTGAGCGGCTCCTTCTGCTGGCCCAGGATCTTCACCACGTCGATGCCGCTGCACCCGGCGAGCGAAGCGAGCAACGCCTCCATCGGCCGCAGGGCCTCGCCGGTCCCGCCCATCTCGGGCGTGCCCTCCAGGCGGAGCGTGCCGCCGGTCTCGTTTCTTGCCTCGAAGCGCGCGCCGGGGCCGAGCTGCGTGAGCGTTACCTTCGTCATTTCGATCCTCCGGGGGCGAAGAGCCCGCTCGACAGGTAGCGGTCTCCGCGATCACAGATGATGACGACCATGACAGCATTGTCAGTGGTCTTGGCGACCTCCAGCGCGGCGCAGACGGCGCCGCCGCTCGAGACGCCCGCAAACACCCCCTCTTCGCGCGCGAGCCGGCGCGCCATCTCCTCCGAGTCGTGTTGTGAGACGTCGACCACGCGGTCGACGCGCTCGGGCTCGAAGATCTTGGGCAGGTAAGCCGCCGGCCAGCGCCGGATTCCGGGGATGCGGGAGCCGTCCGTCGGCTGGACGCCCACGATCGTGACGCTCGGGCTCTTCTCCTTCAAGAAGCGGCTCGTCCCCATGATCGTGCCGGTCGTCCCCATCGACGAGACGAAATGCGTCACCGTCCCGTCGGTGTCGCGCCAGATCTCCGGACCGGTCGTCCGGTAGTGGGCGCGCCAGTTGTCCGGGTTCGCGAACTGGTCGAGCATGATCGCGTTGCCCTTCTGGACCTCCGCGCGGGCGTAGTCGATCGCCCCCTCCATCCCGACGTCGTCGGGCGTGAGCGTGACCTTCGCCCCGAACGCACGCATGGTGTGCACCCGCTCGGCGGTGGAGCCCGCGGGCATCACGAGCTCGAGATCGTAGCCCTTGGCGCACGCGATCATGGCGAGCGCGATCCCGGTGTTCCCGCTCGTGGGCTCGATGATGCGCACGCTGCGCGAGAGCTCCCCGCGGGCCTCCGCGCCCTCGATCATGCTGAGGGCCGGGCGGTCCTTCACGCTCCCGCCCGGGTTGTGCCCCTCGAGCTTGGCGAACAGGCGGACGCCGGGTTTGTCGCAAAGACGTGACAGCTCCACCATCGGGGTGTTGCCGATGAGATCGGTCAGCCGCTTCATGGGGCGACATTGGACGGCGGCGGGTGCGGCGTAAAGCTCTCTGAGCATCCGCTCCGATGCGGGCGCGGCAAGGCCGCGGCGCGACCCGGCTCTGGCAGGCCCGATGCATGCCGACCGGCAGAGGTGCGCCATGTTGGAGAGGATCGAAGACCTTCCTCGAGGGGTGGACGGCGTCCGGGCGAGCGGAAAGGTATCGCGACAGGATTACCCGTCTGTCATGGACGCCATGCTGGATGAGGCGAGGCGTAGCCAGAAGAAGCTCCGGCTCCTCTACGAGATGGGCCCGGCGTTCCAGGGCTTCACGTTGATGGGCGCGCTCGCGGATACGCGGGTGGGCCTCTCGTCGGTCCCCCTGGTCGAAGGCTGCGCGGTGGTCAGCGACCTGCCGTTCGTCCGGCGCTCGTCCCGCCGATTCGGCTTCTTCGTGCCCTATCCGCTCCGCGTCTTCTCCAGCTCGGAGCGCGAGGCCGCCGTCACCTGGCTCTCGTCTTTGCCGGAAGAAGCGGCCGTCACGCACCGGCTCCTGACGGACCCCGGGGTTGTCGTCGTCTCGGTGGAGAAGCCGCTGCGCGTCCAGGACTTCGAAGAGGTCGCGCGAACGGTCGACGCGGTCGTCGACTCGCAAGGGCAGCTCACCGGGCTGGTGGTGCACACACGCCGCTTCCCCGGCTGGCAGAACGTGGCCGGGCTGGTCGGCCACATCCGGTTCGTGCTCGCACACAGGGCCAAGGTCAGGCGTCTCGCGATCGCCACGGACAGCAAGATCGCCACGCTCGCGCCCTGGCTCGAGAGGGTCGCCCGCGGCCCCCGTGTCCGAGGTTTCTCCTACGGCGCCCTGGAGACGGCCATTCGCTGGGCCTCCGAGCGTCCCGAGGCCACCAGGATCGTCGCGCGTCCGTGGGTCGAGACGCGTCCGTGATGCCTGGTACGACCCTCGCTTCGTCCCCTGGAAACGGAGTTTCCACGCAGAGGAAAACGAGTCCCTCTGGGACGAACCAACACCGAGGACGGCATGGTGCTCGACTTGAGCGATGAAGAAGCGCGCCTGCTCCAGCTCCACCTGGAGCGCCACATCAAACACGTCGACGACGAGCTCGTCCGCACGGACAGTCGTCAGATGCAGCGAGATCTGGCGCACGACGAGAGCCGCCTCGTGACCATTCTCGAGAAGCTCGATGCGCGCCTGGACGCGTCGACGTCGTCACCGGATGCGGACGAGGACGCAGTCTCCCGATCGTCCTAGCTCCTCGACCGGCTGGAGCTTCGCGACCAGCGGCTCGGGGGCTCGGCAAAGCCACACGACGTCCGCCTCGGCACGCAGCCGCGTGGTGTCCACCGAGTCGACCTCGCCGGTCTTGAACCGGTGCGCCGCGTAGCGCGGCGTCGTGTGCGCGAGGGGCTGCACGCCACGAATGGCGTAGAGCGTCGGCACCACCGCTTGCCGGTCGATCGCGGCGAGGGCGGGCGCGTGCAGCAGCGCGAGCTGACGCAGCCTGGTGGACCGCGGAGCCCTCGGATCCAGGAAGGTCACGTTGGCCACCACGTCTCGGTCGGCGATGTGTCGCAAGAGCTCCCGCTGCTCGCCGAGCTCACGGCCGAGCTCGAGCCAGCTCCGCGTCACGAGCAGCTGCCGCCCGAGCAACGCGGCAAATGCCAGAGCGACGACCGGGGCCGCGCGCAGGGCCGGCAGCTCCTTCGCGCGCGGGGAGAACAGCGCGAAGACCCAGGCCCCGAGCGCGTACCGACCGTTCGCCTCGTAGCTGCCCGCGAAGTCCGACGGGGCGACGAACACCGCCGCAGCGCAGAGCGCTGCCACGATCGACAGCGGCCGGTCGAGCTTCACCGGCCGCGCGAGGACGACCCACGCCGCCGCGGCGATCACGAGGGTCGCCAGGATGGGCAGGTCGGCGCGCGGCTCGTAGCTCGGCAGGATGCTGGTCGCGAGCACGCGCGCAGACGTCCCGGGCGAGGCCCAGGACTTGTCGTTGGAGCGGTCGGCGTAGACCAGGAGCCAGAGGAGGAAGTAGCCCCCTCCCGGCGCCGCCGCCGCGAGATCGCGGAGCGCCACGCGCGGACCTCCTCCCTCGAGCAGGCGGGCGAGCGCGAAGCTCGCGGCGACGATGCCGAAGGTCACGATCGCGGCGGCGTGGGAGATCGCGACGAGGAGCCCGAGCCCGGCGGCGACGCCGAGCCAGGCGGTTCGCCTGGTCTGGTGGGCGTGGAGCAAGGCGGCCGTCGCGAGGAGCGCGAGGCCGACGCCGAAGGTGAAGCTCGCGTAGCCGAGGAGGAACGGCTCGCACATGACGAAGAAACACGCCGCGGTCGCGCGCCATGAGAGCCTCCCCAGCGCCGCCTTGCCCAGGGCGTGACAGCCGGCCGAAAACACGAGCACGGTGAGCGCGAGGAACACGCGGCCCGCGAGCTCCGCGGACGCGACCTTGGTGAGCGGAACCGCGACCAGATCGAAGGCCAGGTTGGGGTAGGGCCCCCACGCCGAAGCGTAGGCCGCGCGATAGGCTTCTGTGTCTCCCAGGTGCGCGAGGACGTGGGCGCGCGCGATGTGGTTCACGTAGTCGGAGAGCGGGGGCACACCGACGACGAGAGTGGGGAGGAGGAGCAGCGCGACGGTGAGGGCGGCGGCGACGATCCGCGCGCGCCTCACGGCACCTCTCCGCCTTCGGAGTCACCGAACGAGTGGTGCCAGGTCTCGAGGCGCCGCAGGTGCTCGGGGTGCTCGTATTTGTTGCCGTTCAGGAAGAAAAGCGGCTTGTCGGGCAGGCGCTGGACGAAGAAGAACCGGGAGAGCGCGCCGATCAGCGGCGGAGACGTGGCCATGGTCTCCACGATCGGCACGCGGCGCGCACGATAATGGCGGAGCGCCTCGGCGATGAGCCCGTGGAAGGCGGCGTCGTCCTCGGGCGCCGCCATCAGATCGAGGATCCGACCAGGCTCGTCGTCGGCTTCCGGCTCGCGGAGCACCGCGAAGCCGCGGATCTTGCGCGGACCGTCGGGCACCACGATGACGCGCGCGCGGAGGTGCGGCCAGCTGAGGTACCGCCAGTCGACGTAGGCGCGGTCCTTCACCGGCGCCGTCCCGAGCCGCGGGCCGACCTCCTCCGCGAAGGCGTCGAAGCGCTCGTCGGCGTGGAAGACGACCTCGGTCCTCGCGCCGCTGCGGACCGAGCGCAGCGCGAGATCGCCGAGCCGGATCGCGAGGCGGCCGCCGGCGCAGGCGAGGTCCTTGGCGGGCGAGGGCAGCACACCCAGCTTGTCGCGGATCAACCGGTCGGCGTCGAGCGGGCGCACCCAGCGGCGGACCCAGAGCTGGTCGTACTTTCGCGCCTGCTGCAGCTTGATGTTGATGTCGTTGGTCCACAAAAGACCGCAGAAGCTCCGGCAGGTGTCCTCCACCGTCTTGTAGAGCTTCATGGTCACGAAGAAGCCGGCGCCGGACGCCTGAAGATCCGGGTGCGCGAAGAGGTCGTGGGCGAACGCCGCGAGGTGGCGACGGCCCTCGACGAAGAACCACGTCGGCATCCGGCCCATGTGGCAGAGCAGCCGCTCGCCGTCGGTCGCCACGAAATAGGTCGGCGCGCCGTCCGAGGTCGGGTTGCCGAAGGCGATGTGCCAGATCACCTCCGTGCGACGCTCCGCCATCAACCGATCGAAGCCGGGTCGGCGCGCGGTCAGATCGATGAACCCGCCCCGATCTTCGGGGACCATCGGCCGGACGGTCGTCTTGCTCATTGGGGGGCGCTCCGGTCGGCCGCGAGGCGCGCGACCAGCGTGGCCTTGTCGACCTTTCCCGTCGAGGTCCGCGGGAGCTCGTCGCAGATCACGATCGGATCGGGGACCATGTAAGCCGGAAGGCTCGCGGCCAGCAGGGAGGCGACGTCGGGGGGCTGGAGCGAAGCCCCGGGCTCGAGCCGGAGGAAGGCCACGATCTCGTTCGTGATCGACTGGTGCGGTATCGCGACGACCGTCGACTCCAGGATTCCGGGGACCCTGTCGAGCGCCGTCTGCACCTCGCCGAGCTCCACGCGGAACCCCCTCGACTTGATCATGTCGTCGCGACGCCCCGCGAAGTAGAGCGCCCCCGAAGCCTCGCGCCGGACCACGTCGCCGGTGCGATAGACGAGGAGCTTGCTGTCGGGGATGCGCGGGTCGACCACGAACTTCTGCGCCGACCGCTCCGGGTCCCGGAAGTAGCCGCCCGAGGCGACTGTGGCCGCCGCGACACACAGCTCCCCCGTCGCCTCGGGCTCGAGCATGACAAGACTGTTTTCATCGAGGAGGAAGACCTCGAAGTTGGGCATGGGCAGCCCGAGCGGGAGCGCGGCGCCATCGTCCGCGGGGATCTCGGTCACCTCGTGTACGCAGGAGGAGTTCGCTTCGGTCTGCCCGTAGACGTTGAAGAGCGCCGCGCCGGGCAGGACGTCGCGCAGCCTCCGAAGGAGAGGGATGGGCATCCGCTCGCCCGAGAAGATGACCGCCCTCAGCGAGTCACGCGCCACGCCCGCGAGGTCGCCCTTGTCGAGGAGCAGCGCGATCGCGCTCACGACCGAGTTCCAGATGGTGACCCGGTTCTGCGCGATGGCTTGCGCCATCTTCTTGGGGAACGCGGAGTAGTACTCGGGCATCACCACGACGCTCGCCCCGGCCAGCGCCGCGCAGAAGAGATCGAAGACGGAGAGATCGAAATGGAGCGGCGCCTGACACGCGAGGACGTCCGCGGCGGTGATCCCGAAGCGTCGCGTGGCCGGCTCCACGAAGGCGAGGCAGTTGCGGTGGGTGATGGCCACGCCCTTCGGCCTTCCCGTCGAGCCCGAGGTATGGAGCACGTACGCGAGGTAGCCGTCGGTCACGTCGAGGCGCGCGCGCGCGTCGGGCTCGTAGGCGTCGACGGCGAACGCAGCCAGCGGGCCGCCCGACGCGGTCGGCTGCCCGCTCATCACGAGCGCCCGCGACAGCTCCGGGGCGGCCCCGCGCGCCTCTCCGAGCAGGGGCAGCTTGTCCGCCGTGGTGACGACGACCTGCGCGCCCGTGCTCGCCAGGATGAGCTCCGCCCGAGCACGTGGCATGGATGGGTCGATCGGGACGTACGCCGCCCCGCGCATCATCACGCCGTAAGCCGCGGCGACTGCGCGCGCGCTCTTCTCCATGGTGAGGGCCACGCGATCGCCGGGGCGGACGCCCAGGTCGGCGAGCGCGGTGGCCACGCGCGTGCTCTCGCGGAGGAGCTCCGCGTACGTGAGCCGCGCCTTCGGATCGATCAGCGCAGTCGCGTCCGGCGAGGCCTCGGCGCTCCTTTCGAGCAGCTGATGGACGAGGAAGGCGGTCACAGTCCCAACAGGCTGGCGATGATGTTGCGCTGGATCTCGCTCGTCCCCGAGTAGAGCTTGCCGCCTATGGCGTCGCGGAGATCGCGCTCGACGTCGTATTCGGTCATGTAGCCGTACCCGCCGTGCACCTGCACGGCGTCCAGGCTGTTCTGGACGAACGCCTCGCTCACGTAGAGCTTCGCGATCGCGCTCTCCATCTGCGCGCGCTTCTTGTTCGCCTTCAACCAGGCCACCTTGTAGAGCGCGAGCTCCGCGAGCTCGATCCTCAGGCGCATGTCGGCGAGCTTGTGCGCCACGGCCTGGAAGCTGCCGATCGGCTTGCCGAACTGCACGCGGTCTTTGGCGTACGCCACGCAGGTGTCGAGCTGCCGTTGCATGGCGCCGAGGTGGATCGCGAAGAGGCAGCTCCGCTCCCACTCCATCTCGGCGTTGAAGATGGCAGAGCCCTGGCCGACGCGGCCCAGCACGTTCTCGAGCGGGACCTCCACGTCCTCCAGGGTGACCTCGCCCGTCGGGGAGGTCTTCAGCCCCATCTTCTCGAGGGGCTTGCCGACGGACAGGCCCGGGGTCCCTCGGTCCACCAAGAAGCCGCTCACACCCGCCCAGCCCTTCTTCTTGTCGGTCGTTGCGAAGACGAGCAGGAGGTCGGCGACCGGAGCGTTCGACGTGAACGTCTTGCCGCCGCGCAGGACCCAGCGGTCGCCCTTCTTCTCCGCGGTGGTGGAGATGCTGAAGGCGTCGCTGCCGGCGCCGGGCTCGGTCATCGCGTGGCAGCCGATGATCTCGCCGCGGACCATGCGCGGCAAATACCTCTGCTTCTGCTCCTCGCTCCCGAACAGGAGGAGCGGGATCTCGCAGGTGAACACGTGCGAGCTGATCGAGAAGAGCAGGCCCGCGTCCAGGCAGAACCGGCCGAGCGTCTGCATCGCGATCGTCGCGTCGACGATGTCGCGGCCGAGCCCGCCGTACGCCTCCGGCACGGGCAAGCCCATGATCCCGAAGCTGGCGCACTTGTCCCAGCCTTCACGGTAGAGCTCCCCCGACTTCTCGCGACGGCGGACTGCCGCCGCCTCCCCGTCGCCCTTCTGCAGCTCCTTGCGCGCGAAGTCGGCGACGGAGCGCCGAAAGGCCTCTTGCTCTTCGCTGAGACCGAAGTCCAAGGCGTCAGCCCTTCGGTCGCTTGGCTTCCACCAGGGCCCCGATGGCCTTCAACGTCTCGAAGTTGTCGGGGTCGAACTCTTCGTCCGACAGCTGGACGCCGAACCGGTCCTCGAGGAAGGAGATGAGCTTCACGATGGCCATCGAGTCGAGGAGGCCTCGCTCGAGCAGCGAGTCCGTTTCGCCCAGTCCCTTCGCCTTGTCGCTCTGGGTCGCGAAGTACTCCGCGAGGATCTGTTCGGTCGTCATGTCGCTCTTCGCCGTATAACCGTGAAGCTGGCGATTGTCATCGCCGGCTGGAGCCCTGCCCGCGCACCCATGTCGCCTCCTCGACGCATCCCCGGCCTCGACGGTCTCCGTGCGCTGAGCATCGTCATGGTCATGGCCTCGCATCTGGCGGGGAGCGCCGTCCTGGGGGGCGGCCAGATCCCCCTCGGCACCGCCCACGCCTGGGGGAAGGTGGGGGTCCGGGTCTTCTTCGTGATCTCCGGATTTTTGATCACGAAGCTCCTCATCGAGGAGGGCCGACGCCACGAGGGCATCTCGATCCGCGCCTTCTACGTTCGTCGCGCCTTCCGCATCCTCCCCGCGTTTTTCGTCTACCTGATGGTCCTGCTCGGCCTGCGCGCGTTCGGCTGGGTGGCGGTGCCGGCCGACGACCTCTGGCACGCGGCCACGTACACGACGAACTTCGACGTCGAGCGCGCCTGGCTCGTCTCCCACATCTGGTCGCTCTCGGTGGAGGAGCACTACTACCTGGTCTGGCCGCTCGTGTTCGCCGTCGCGAGTCGCCGGGCCCCTTTTTTCGTCGCGCTGCTCACCTGCCTGGTGTCGCCTCTCGCGCGGTACGCCGTCTTCGCGTTCCTGCCGGAGCACCTCGACGCGCTCGTCTGGCAGGCCACGCCGTGTGTGGCGGACAGCATCGCGACCGGCTGCATCCTCGCGTACGTGCGCGACCCCGATGCGCGCGCATCGATCGGCCCGCTCGCGAAGCTGCTCGATCGGCTCCTCGCCTACACCCGCCGATCGGCGGTCACTTGCGCCCTGCTCTTGCCGGCGTTTTTTACGTACCTGCTCGAGACCCGCCCCACGGTCTGGACCCTGGTCGCGGTGAGCTTCAGCAACGTCGCCTTTGCGATCGTCATCGACAGGGTCGTCACCGACCAGTCGGACCTGGTGGGCAGGCTCCTCATGAGCCGCGTCGCGGAGCGCGTGGGCGTCCTGTCGTATTCCCTCTACCTCTGGCAACAGCTGTTCTTGCGCCAGTCCGCCGTGGAGGCGCCGCCTCCGTGGGCTCACCTCTGTGCGTTCCCGATCAACCTCGTGGCGGCGTTCGCCTGCGCTCACGTCTGCTACGAGCTGATCGAGCGTCGGGCGCTGCGCATGCGGCCGCGGTCCGCCGATCGGTAGCCCCGATTGTCCAGAGCCGCGGACCCCTGTAGCCTCGCCGACCCATGGCAATCACGCTCCCCAAGGAAGCCTTCATCGCTCTCGCTGCGCTCGGCTGGGCCGACGGCAGCATTCGCGCCTCGGAGAAGGCGGGTCTCCTCAAGGCCGCAGCTTCCTGCGGTGTCGCGGGAGCCGAGCTCGCGGAGGTCGAAGCGGCGCTCGACAAGCCGACCAAGCTCGAGGGCTTCGTCCCGGGCGACATGACCGATTGGCAGCGCCTGCTCACGTACGGTCTCGCGGTCTGGCTCGCCCGGCTCGACGGCGTGCAGTCGACCGACGAGAGCGACCTCCTGAAAGATCTCGCCAAGCGCCTCGATCTCGACAAGGCCAAGACCGACCGCGCGTCCGCCGCCGCTTTCGACGTCTTCTGCCTGCCCGAGGGAGGGCGGCCCGATCGCTTCGACTTCGTCGCGCTCGAGAAGCGCATGCGCGAGAAGCTCCCGCACCTGGCGCCCAAGGACTGAGGCGCTTGCTCGCCGTCTTCCGAGGCGACGTTCGGGCGCTCGCTCCGTGCACCGACTTGCCCGAGACGGGTTGGGTCCACGCCAGCAGCCCGACGGACGCGGAGAGGGCGGCGCTGCTGGAGCGGGGCGTGCCCGAGGCGTTCCTCGCGCACGCGCTGGACGTCGACGAGCTCGCGCGAATCGACCACCAGGCGGACGGGACGCTGGTCGTGCTCCGCGTCCCGGACAAGCTCGGGCACAACGGCGGACCGCTGCGGACGACAACCGTGGGGGTGGTCATCCTCGGGCCTCGGCTCTGCGTGACCATCGCGGCGACCCCAACCAATCTCGTCGACGCCCTCGTCCGCGTTCCCGATCTCGAGCCCCTGCGCCCCGTGCGTCTCCTGCTGCTCTGGGTCCTCGCGGCTGCCGATCAGTTCCTGCGCGAGGCCAGGGCGATCGACGCCAGGGTCGACGCCGTCGAGGAGGCGCTCTCGGGATCGCTCCAGAACCGCGAGGTGGTCGAGCTCCTCAAGCACCAGAAGAGCTTGGTCCACCTGACGACCGCGCTGTCGTCGAATCAGATCATGCTCGAGCGGCTCCAGCGCGACACCAAGCTCGGGATTGCGACCGAAGACCAAGAGCTGCTCGAGGACGCCCTGGTGGAGTTCCGGCAGGCGGTCGAGATGACGCGGGTATCGGAGGAGATACTCAGCAACATGATGGATGCGTTTGCGTCCATCATCTCCAACAACCTGAACGTGGTGATGAAGGTGCTCACGTCCCTCACCATCGTGCTCACGTTCCCGATGCTCGTCGTCTCGATCTACGGGATGAACGTCGAGCTGCCGTTTGCCGGGAGCCCGCGCGCGCTCGCCATCGTGCTCCTCTTCGCGCTCTGCCTGGGCGGCTTCGTGGCGATCGTGTTCCGCCGGCGCCATTGGCTGTGAGCAGCCGCTGGATCGACGTCAGAGCGAGCCGCGGCCCGTCGCGTCCCAGACCCAGACGACGCCTTGCGCCGCGGTGAGGAGCCGCTCGCCTTTGGCGTCGAACGCCAACGCGCCGACGTACCTACCCATGGGACCGACGAACTTCGCCTCCGCCTTCCCGGTCGCGGCGTCGAGGAGGAGCAGCTCGGTGTCGTGCCCTCTGTGAACGACGACCGCGACTCGCTTTCCGTCGGGTGAGGGCTCGACGGCGCTCAGCTCGGCTGCGGCCTCGACGAAGAGGGGCCTGAAAGCGTCGCCTTCGATGACCCAGAGCCCCGGGTCTCGGGTCGCGTGGAAGAGGACGGCGTTTCCGGGCAAGAGCCCGACGACGAACCCGAGCTTGCCGGCCTTCTTGATCGTGACGTCGAGATCGGGGACGGCCACCGCGAGGTCACGCTTCCAGATCTGCCGCTTTCCCGAGCTCGGCTCGATGAGGATGGCGCCGTCGGCGGCGACGAAGGCGGAGGTCAGGTGCGTCTTCCCGAGCGACCGACGCGTTTGCTCCTGGCCAGTGATCGCGTCGAAGAGGACGACGTCTCCTTCGGCGTCGTCCTTGTCGGTCGCGGGGACCCGAATGTCGCTGCACACGACGCTCGTCGTGCCGGGGACCTGCGCGAGACAGCGATCGGTGTGGAAGGTTGGCGCCGCGAGATCGGGCGTCATGAGGCGGTATCGATACCCATCCCCCTTTTCGTCCGTGCCGACGAACGCGCCGTCTCGGCCCTCGTTCACGAACGCACCGACCATGTGGTGGCGGGCCTTGCCGCGCGCGGCGCGACCGGCGAGCCGCCCGTCGCGATCCACCCGCTCCCACGAGCTGCCGTACCAGATGACGAAACCGCCATCGGATAGCCAGGCCGCGCCGATCGGCGAGCTCGACGGGGCCCAGCCGCCCGGGCCTTCCCGCTTGCCGCTCGTCTCGATCACGACGCCCAGCGTGTCTTTGTCGACGATGGCTCGAACGGAGCCGTTTGGGCTCACGCGGGTGTCGGCGGGCGGGTCTTCCGGGAGCTTGGCTCCGCCCTCCGAGAAGGCGCCGGCGAATGGGCTGGGGGCATCCTCGACCTTGTTCACCTTGTAGGGCGGCGGAGAAACGGTGACCTGTTTGCCGGCGACGATCACGCGCAGGCCGTTGGACTCGGTCCGCGTGACGCCGACCTGCTCGGACAGGTCTGCGAGGATCGATGCCCTCGGACCTTTGCGCGCCGGCTTCGGCTGGACGCCCAGGGAGAGCGTGGACTCGATCTGTCCCGATGAGATCTGCATGATCTCCAGCCGGATCGGATTGCGCTTGAGGCACACGAGGCGGTCGCCCGATGGCAGCAGGTCGAAGGCCGCGCAGCCTTCCACGGTCACGACCAGCTCGTCCGTGGCGACGTCTCGGATGTGGCGGCCATCCACCAACCAGACGTCGCCGCTGTCGAACGCGTAGACGCGCGTGAGCGCGTTCGGGACTCGATGGGTGAGCGAGCCGAACCGCGCCAGCGCCCCCGGGAAGCCGGGGACGCCCGGCGGCGGAGCCGACGCGGCGGACGAAACCGCGGGTGCAGCGGGCGCGCTCGACTGCGAGGCCGTGGGGGCAGCGGCGGCGCGGGCTGGCGGCGCGAGCGGCTGTGACGCCGCCGTAGGCGGTGCTTGCCCACACGACGAGAGCGCAAACGAGAGGGCGAGGACCGGCGAGGGCGAGCGGGGCACCGGTGAAGGTTACCAGGCTCGCCTCGCGAGAGCTTCGACGACGCCCCGTCAGCGCGGCAAGGCGAGCTGCCCCTGCCGAGCGAAGTCGACGGCCTCACCCAGGAGCTTGGCGGCCTCCTGCGGGGCGTGGAACCCCATGCTGTTCTCGGACGAGACGAAATCGAGCCGCCATTGCGCCTTGCGCTGCAATGCACGGGCCTTGTCGAGGGCCTCCACCGGAGCGCCCGCGGTCTTGGCAGCCGCGATCGCGTCGATCAACTCCACGATCGCCGCCCCGCCGCGCTGGAGCAGCTCGTAGTTCCTCGTCTGGATCACGTCGACCCGCGCGAGCATCTCCGTCTCGCTCGCTCGATGACACGTCTGGCAAGCGCGGTTGACGTTGAGCAGCGGGCTGCGGACCCAATGGTCGCTCACCTTCGTGGCTCCCTCGCGCATGTAGGGCATGTGGCAATCCGAGCAGGAGACGCCGCTCCGCGCGTGGATACCCTGGCTCCACATCTCGAACTCCGGATGTTGCGCCTTGAGGACCTTCGCGCCGCTCTCCGCGTGCTCGTAGTCGTAGAATGCGCCCCCGTCGGGGAAGGTCTTTTCGTCCCAATAGGACTCGATGGCGTCGGCCCTGAGGCCCTTTCCCCACGGGAAGGTGAGCGCCATCTTCGTGCCGCAGTAATACTCGACGTGGCATTGGCCGCAGACGAACGAGCGGAGCTCGTTCCGCGTCGCGTCCACGTTGGGGTCGTAGGGCTTGCTCCGGTCCCCGCCTCGCCAGATCTCGACCGAGGAAAACGCTGGCGCCGGCGCGTCCGACGCCGCGAACGCGCGGACGCCGTTGAGAAAGCCCGGGCGCGTCACGCGCAGCGCCATCGTGTTCGGGTCGTGGCAGTCCACGCAGCTCACGGGGTGCCCGTGCCCGGACTCGTGCAGCTTGGCGTTCAGCTCCTTGTAGGGGAGCTTGAAGCTCTCCTCGAAGCCCCTCATGGCGTCGCCTTCCCCCAGCGCGCGATAGACCGGCATGATGGAGGCGTGGCAATGGAGGCAGGAGCCGGACTGCGGCTTCTCGAGGCGCTTCGTCGCCTCCTGATCCTCGAGCATGTGGGCGTGGCCGCGCCGGTCGCGGTAGTCGAGGGAGAAGGCGTAGCCGAGGAACATCTTCTTGATCCACGGGTCGCGTTCGATCTTCTCCTCCGGCAGCGCTTCGCTGCCGGCGTGCCCGCCGAAGCGCGTCTTGGTCGCGAGCGTCGTCCGTTTGTAGCCGTCGTATTGGGCCGGCCAGTTCTGCCCCCATTTGGCCGGATCCGTGTCGTCTTCTCCGACCTCCACCACGCGAACCCAGGGGTGGCGTTGCTCCGCCTTCTTCTCGAAGATGTCGGTGAGCAGCGCCGTCACCGCGGCCGAGGCGAGCGCGACGACGATGACGATCGTCGCGAGCCCAGAGCGGCGTGCCCAGAAGGGCGCCGCCTTCTCCGCGGGAGCGTCGTGTGGTGTGGTGTGTTTTGTCTCGTTCAAGGTTCGCTCCAGGTCAGCTCGTCGGGGCGGTACCGACCGCCGAGTCGAGCAGGCTCCCCGTGCCCGACTCCGGCGTGACAGTGCACGCAGCGCACGCTGCGCTCATCGGTCCCGTGGGCGGTCCCCATCTCGGCGACGAGGCTGCCGTGGCACCGTACGCAGTTCTCCTGGAGGATCTCGGAGCCGCGCTCCTGGACGAAGATCGGCTCCGCGAAGGTCTGCGCGGTGAACTCCTTCCCGTGCCGGTAGCCGTTCTCCGCCTTGGCGATGTACTTCGGGACGAAGTCGTGAGGCAGGTGGCAGTCGATGCAGACCGCCTGCGCGTGGTGGCTCGAGCGCTGCCAGGAGGCGTATTGCGACTGCATGATGTGGCAGTTCACGCACGCCGACGGGTCCGTGCTGAAGTAGGAGAAGCCCTCGGCGTACCGGAAGGTGAACGCCCCCGTCCCGGCGAGGACGCCGATCGCGACGGCGGCCGCGGCCGCGAGGACTCTTCGGGGCGGCAGCCAGCGCCGTCCTCCTTGGGTCGCCTTCGTCGCCTCGGCGCCGCTGCTCGGTGCGGCTTCGGTTCGCTCCAACCCCACAGACCTCCAGCGCACCCTCGCACGGGTCCTGGGGAAGGGTCAATCCGGTCGTTGGAGCTCGAACTTGTGCTTCTGTTCGTCCGATTCCTGCAGGCAGCGCAGCGGCACAGGCCCTGCTTGTTGATGGATGCATGTACGGCAAGGCACTCCTGCTCGCCATTCCGGTGCTCCTGACGGCGTGTGCGGGCGAAGACATGACGACGGCATCACCCCAGACCACCGAAGAGCGTGACGAGGTGGCCCTGGCGAGGTCGGAGCTCTTGCGCGCCGACCCGAACATCGACAAGTTCTTCCGTGAGGCGTACGGCTACGCGATCTTTCCGAGCGTCGGAAAGGGCGGGCTCGTGGTCGGCGGCGCGAGAGGTGAGGGCTGGCTCTACGAGCGCGGAAACCTCGTGGGGAGAGCCGAGCTGAACCAGGTGACCGTCGGCGCACAAGCAGGCGGTCAGGGCTTCACGGAGGTCATCTTCTTCCGAGACGAGGCCTCCATCGAGAAGTTCAAGGCTGGCGACCTCGAGCTCGGCGCGTCGGTCGGCGCGGTCGCGCTGAAGAATCAGGCGCTCGCGAACGCAGGCTACGACACGGGCGGCATGCTGGTGGTCGTGCTGGGGCGGGGCGGGCTCATGGCCGAGGCTTCGGTCGGCGGGCAGACATTCGACTACGAGCCGATCGGACGATAAGCGCCCGGGCGGCCGCCTACTCCACGTCGATCGTCACGACGTTCGACGAGACGCGGCCCTGCGTCGTGTCCTCGCGAAGGATGTCGCTCTGCTGCGTGGGCGAGCCGAGCAGCCCGGAGGGCACCGGGAAGCCACAGAAGCGGTAGCTCACGAAGACGTCGAAGGTACCCTTCGGGAGCGAGACACCGCTCTCCGTCGTCACGGCGAAGCCCGTGTCTTGCTGGGCGCCGGGGGCGATCTCGACGTAGTCGCGTTGCGTGATCGGCTCGAGCTCGTCGCAGGTTCGGGTGTCCCGGTATCCGTGGCGGTAGAGGCGACCGCTCGCCCGGTCTTTCGCGAGCACTTGCCATGCGGGGCCTCGGATTCCGAGCGCGCTCAGCTCGATCGGCCTCACGGCGACGACGTTCGACGTGCCGTCGTTCACCCATCGTGTGGTGAGTGAGAGCGGCTCTCCGGCGCGTGCGCTGGGCTTGCTCGTCATGACGAGCCGCAGACCGGCGATCGTCGCGACGCCGGGCTCCGGCACGCGCTCGGGCTGCTGGACGCGGTAGAACCCGGGCGCGCTCTCGAAGCCGCCGGGCTGCGGATCGCCAGACAGGCCCAGCTCCCGAGAGAGAGGTCGACGCAGGTCGATGGTGTCGACCGCCTCACAACCGCGCGCCTTCGAGGTCGGCGGCTCGGCGTCCAGCATCGCGACGTCGACCGGCATCGTACCGACCTTGCCGCTCGAGGAAGGGGCAGACCGGGTCGGCTCTTTGCCGCATCCGACGGCCGGGATCGCCGCGAGCAGGAGGATGACACGGAGCCGCCGCATCGTGCGGAGGGTATCAGGCGAGTCGGGCGGGGTGACGATTTGTCAAACGACGAGCGCGGGGTAGGAGCCGTCGGGGCGCCTACGTCGAAACGAGCATGAACAGGACGACGAAACGTGTCGGGTTGATTGGGCTCGTGATCTCGGCGTGCGTAGCGACGTTCGCGGTGACCGCGTTCGCCGAAGAGAAGGGTGAAAAGGGGAAGTGCGAGCACAACGGAGAGGCTCGCTTCAAGAAGGCCGACAAGAACAGCGACGGCTTCCTCACCGCGGCCGAGGTCGGCGACAAGAAGTGGGCGCGCATCAAGGTCGCGGACGCGAACGCAGACGCGAAGGTATCGCTCGCCGAGATGAAGCAGGCGAAGGCCGACGGCAAGCTTGGGCACAAGGGCAAAGGCAAGAAGGGCAAAGGCAAGAAGAAGGAAGGCACGGAAGCCTGAAACACGAGCTCGCTGGCGCGGCGGCCCGATGCGTCGCTACGCCGTCACCGGTCGGCCGGGTAACAGAGCGGCTTCGGCGGCGGCGTGATGCCTTCGGGCCCGAGGCAGCAGATGAGGTTGCCTTTGTAGCCACAGCGGTCGGCCTCCTCCGACGGCCTGAGCGGCCGCAGTCCGCTCGGGGCGGAGGAGGCCGACGATTGCGCCGCGGGCTCGCCGGCGGATGCGCTCGTCGCAGGCGCTTCGGTTGCGGTCGGTGTCGGATGGGGCGCGGGCGGTGTTGCAGCGAACCGCCCCCTGGGCAGGCTCGGCGGGTGATCCGCAGCCCGAAGTCATCGCGAGCAGGATCACGGCCGACAGGCTGCGCTTCACGATCGGAGAGTAACGTGCTCCAGGAGCTGGAGGGGCCGTCCTGATGCAGCCGGGCTCGCTCGCCCGGCACTGGACCCGGTGCGGCCGGATCCTCCCGTCGACCGTCCTCCCTGGCGCGCTACAGTCCGCGCGTTCCACCATGCCCGAAGGTCACACGATCCATCGCGCTGCCCGCGACCACCAGCGCGACCTCGGCGGTCGGCTCGTGTAGCGCCTTGCCCGCGTTCGTGCCGGCGTCAGCGTCCCCGCGCGCGCTGCCCTTCCAGCTCCCGGAGCGCCTCGCCGGCCTCGTCGAGGGCGAGCACCTCTTCTTCGACGTCGGCGACGCGGTACCCCTCTCCCTGGGTCGTCACGCGCACGAGGACCTTGCCCTCCTTCGTCGGGTCGACACGGTAGCTGGCGTGTTTGCCCGCCTCGACCTCCTCGACGAATCGGCGGCGTCGATTGCCTCGGTAATGTGCGGCCAGCGCGGCTGCGCCGCCGGTGGCGAGCCCGATGGCGGCGAGGACATGAGCGAAGAGCGGGCCGAGCTCCACGAACGCTTCGGCGCGATGTCGTGAGGGAGGAAACGCCACGACATGGAGGATCGCCACGAGCGCCAGCAGGAAGCTCGCCACCCCGACGACGCGCTCGCCCCGCTCCTCGCCCGCGAGGCCTTGCTCCGCGAGGCGCTGCGCGCGGGCGACCGGTAGACCGAAGACCGCCAGCGTCGCGAGCAGCCCCGGCACCCAGAACACCGCGCCGAACGTCACGCCGAGCAATCCGCCGCCGAGAAAACGCGGGAGGAGGTCCCCGTTGGCGTCGAGCGACATGGCGAGCGCTCCGGCGAGCGCCCCGTTCGCGGCTGCGAGCGGGATCGACGCGACCCAGCCCCACCGCACGCGCGACGTGCCGACCTTGGCGCGCATCCGGAGCAAGAGCCCCCAGGCCATGCCATAGAGAAAGGTCGGCAGACCCGCCACGACCCCGAACTCCGGGGCCTCGAAGAGGCTCATGAACACGGCCGCGGTCGCGGCCGAGAGCGAGGCGCCGAGCGCGATCACGTTCAGCGTGCGGAGCGCCCGCAGGGAACGGAAAAACGTCGGGACCCTCGACTGGCTTCGCACCTCGTCATGGTAGCGAGATGTCGCGGGCGCGCTCGCCGTCCCTTGACGCCTATCCGAGCCGACTGTTTCCTCGACGCATGCTCAACGTGGGTCTTAGCGCTTGTGCTTCGTGTGGCTGCCATCATCGCAACGAGTCCGCGGCCTGCCCTCATTGCGGTGTCGCCCTCCAGGCGCCGGGCTCCACCTCGCGTACTGCTGCATCGCTCCTGCTCGGCCTGACGCTCGCGGCCGGCGCGGCCTCCGCGGCTGGGTGCGGCGACGACTCGGGCTCGGGTGGACAAGGCGGCAGCGGCACGACCAACGCCACGTCGACGACTGCCCAGACGACCGGCGTCTCTTCGGTCTCCGCCTACGGAACCGCCGTCACATCCGGCTCCGGCGGCTGACGGGCCCGAGTGCTCGGCCGACGGACCGCAGCCGGATGCCTGGTCGGCCGACAGCTCGGCTCCGTTCTGGTAGTGAGCGTGCTCGCGGCGGCGGCGGCCTGCGATGCGCCCGCGAGTCGTTTGGGGTGCGCCGAGGCCCGTCCAGACTCGAGCTGTCCTGACGACTGCTCGCTCGAGTGCGTCGACGCAAGCGGGGAGCGCGTCTGGGTCTGCACCTGCTTTCCGTCCGGTGCAACAACGGGCACCGCGAGCTCGGGGTCGGGGATCACGTCAACATCGAGTGGGCCGCCGAGCTGCGTCGGGCCCTCGGACTGCGGGCCCGATTGCCCCGCCGTCGCGCAGTGCGTCGATGGCCAATGGCATTGCCCACCGTGCGAAAGCTGCGACCAAGAGCCGACCTGCTCCGCTTGTCGCATCTGTCTGGCGACGAACGCATGCCAGCTCGAATACGCGTCGTGCCACTTCGATCGGCTCTGCTCGGACTACGCGAACTGCGTCAGCCCGTGCGCGGACCTCGCCTGTATCGATGCCTGCAGAAAGGCCTACCCAGGTGGTGCTCGGCGCTATGTCGCCGTCGACGAGTGCGTTTGCGCGGAGTGCGATCCGCAGTGCTTCGACTTCTGCTGGGGATCCGCGTCCACCACTGGCGCGGGAGGCGCAGGCGGCACAGGAGGCGCCGGGGGTTGGTGAGCCCGACGCGGCCGTGCCCGCGGCGGTCAGCCCTGCTTCATCTTGGCGATCCAGCTCTTCAGGAACGCCTCTTCTTTGTCCCACGACACGCGGAGCTGTTTCTCCGCCGAGCCCTCGATCAGGCCACCGACGCCGAACACCTTGCAGTCGATGGTCACCTCGTCGCGACGGCGCGCTTTGCCTTCGCCGGCGCTCTCCACGACGATGCTGCCCTCGGTGCGCAGCTTGTCGCCCATCGCGTTCGGGATCATCGACCACTTCCACTCGCCGCGGGCCGGATCGAAGTTGCCGCGTTCTTCGTAGCCGAACCGGTCGCCGAGCAGCTTCGCGACGGTCTCCGGCACGTCGAGCGAAGGGACCGCACGCAGCCGGCGCCGTGTCTCGCTCCGCTCCAAGATGTCGAGCTCGCGGAAGCCGAGACCTTCTTTGTGCATCCGGCGGATGAAGTCCTCCTCGAAGAACATCTTCCAGAAGGTGTCGGCGCTGCAGTCGAGATCGATGGTTCGCGAGAGCCTTCGCATGCCCTCCTTTACCACCGATCTCGGCCCGCCTGGATCAGGCCGTGCGGCCCGCGCGCACGACGCGACCGGGCCGCGCGGCGGTCGTCTTGCCGCTGTCGCGCACGACCTCGCCGCGGACGATCGTGGCGCGGTACCCGTCGGCGTCTTGCAGCAGTCTGCGGCCGCCGGCCGGCAGGTCGTGCACGAGGCGCGGCGCAGGCAGCGCGAGGCGCTCGAGGTCGATGACGTTGATGTCGGCGCGGCGGCCGATCTGGAGGACGCCGCGATCCGCGAGGCCCATCCAGCTCGCGGCGTCGCCGGTCAACATCTGCACGGCGCGCTCGAGCGGGATCCGACCGTGGTCGCGGTCGCGTACCCAGTGGGAGAGCAAGAAGGTCGGGAAGCTCGCGTCGCAGATCGTCCCCACGTGCGCGCCGCCGTCGCCCAGCCCGAAGAGCACGCGTGGGTGCCGGAGCATCTCGCCGACCTCATCCAGGTTGCCCGCGGCGTAGTTGTAGATGGGGAAGTAGATGAGGGCGTGCCCGTCGTCCTCGAGCAGCGCGTCGTAGACGACCTCGAGCGGGCGCACGCCGCGCCGCGTGGCCTCGCCGAACAGCGAGTCTTCGCGCTTCGGCTCGTAGTTCGGTCGCGTGCCGAGGCGGAACAGGCTCATGGAGACGAAATCGAGGTTGGCGAGGAGCTGGTCAGCGAGCGGAGGGATGGCGCTCCCGTCGCCCGCGACCTTCTCGCTCTTCTCCTCGAGCAGGCGCGCCTTGACCTCGGGGTTCTTCAAGTGGCGCACCCGCTCCGCGAGCGGCAGGTGCTGAACCGCCTTGTAGCTGGGGAAGCCCATGAACGGGTGGAACGTCGCTTCGAGACCCAGGAGGACGCCGATGGCCCGCGGCGCCGCCTGCACCTTCACGTCGAGCCCCGCGGCGTTCGAGCGCTCCACGCGCTCGAGGATCCGTCGCCACTGCTCGCTGTCGCCGAAGCGCTGCAGGAGCGACATGCTCATCGGTCGGCCGGCGGCGCGCGCCATGCCCTCGAGCAGATCGTATTCGGCATCGAACCGAGCCTTGCCGGCGGCCATGTCGAAGTCGCTGACGGCCTGGAGCACGCCGAACGAGAGGCCCTTCATGGCCGAGGCGATCCCCTCGAGCTCGAGGCGATCGGCCTCGGAGCTCGGGGTGGCGCTGCCGTCGTTGCCGCGGTGGTTGTCCGTCCGACCGGTGCTGAAGCCGGCGGCGCCGTGCTCGAGGGCGGCGCGGAGCAGGTCGCGCATCTTCGCGATCTCGGCCTCGTTGGCCGGCTCCCCTGCCACGGCTCGGTCGCCCATCACGTAGACGCGCAATGCGTCGTGGGGCACCTGCGCCAGCACGTCGATCGTCCGGGGCGTCCGGTCGAGCGCGTCGATGTATTCGGGGAACGAGTCCCATTCCCAGCGGATGCCCTCGGCGAGGGCGCTGCCCGGAATATCCTCCACACCTTCCATCAGGGCTACGAGCCGCGCACGATCGGACTCCCGGACGGGGGCGAAGCCCACCCCGCAGTTTCCCATGACCGTCGTGGTCACTCCATGAAGGACAGAAGGCGCGAGCTCGTCGTCCCAGCTGATCTGCCCGTCGTAATGGGCATGGAGATCGACGAACCCCGGCGTCACCACCGCCCCGGCCGCGTCGATCGTTCGGTTCGCGGGCTCCGTGACCTTCCCGATCTCGACGATGCGACCACCCCGTACACCGACGTCCGCCGCGCGCGCCGGTGCTCCGGTGCCGTCGACAATCTGACCTCCAACGATCTTGAGATCGAGCATGTTGGGTCCTTTCTGCACCAGGATAGACGAGTCGCCGCAGTGCGGCATGGTTAGGTGCTGCGCGGGGCACCGCGCCCCGCCTGGGGCGGCGGGGCCGTGCGAAACGGACGGGCCTGGGGAAAGATTGTGGATGAAGTTGTTGATCGCATGGTTCGTTCTCGAGGGGCACGGTGCTTGCTCCGCCCGCCGACATGCCTGAAGCAGCCGGCGCAGAGGGGGGCCCGAACACGACCTCGAGCGGTCCCGAGAGGCGACCGGACGCGGCAGCTCTGTCACACGAGCTGCGCAATCCGCTCAACGCCATCGTGTGTGCCGCCTCACTGATCGAGCCGTCGGACGTCCCGCCCGAGATACGACCTCAGATCGAGGTGATTCGGCGGCAAGCGCGACGACTCGCTCGCTTGCTCGACAAGGGGCACGCGGCTTCGCCCCCGGTGCCCTCTTCGCCACCTTCTCGAATCGTCCCGAAGGAGCTTGCCTCCGACGTGTGGTCGGGCCGAGAACCGCACCCGCGGCGCATCGTCATCGTCGAAGACGACCACGACGGTCGCACGATGTTGAGCGAGGTGATGCGCCGCGCCGGCTACGAGGTCGAGAGCGCCAACGACGGCGTGCACGGGCTTCGTCTCATCGCCGAGCGCGTCCCGAGCGTGGCCGTGCTCGACATCGATTTGCCAGGATTGACGGGCTACGAGATCGCCCGGCGCGTGCGCGCGGACGTCACCGTGCCGACGATCCGTCTGATCGCGCTCACCGCCCGCGCGACCTCGGCGGACCGACAGCGGGCGCTCGATGCGGGCTTCGACGAGCACCTGGCGAAGCCTGTCACCCTCACCGCCCTGCAGCGCGCCATCCAGGGGGCGCCGGTCACTCCTGACGGATTTTCAGCTTCGGGAGCTTCGACACGGGCGAGACGTCCTTCACTGCCGAGCCGCTGATCTCGAGGCTCTTCAGGGCCTCGAGGCCGGCGAGCGGCTTCAGGTCGCTCACGCGGGTGTTCTTGATCGAGAGCACCTCGAGCTTCTTGAGGTTCGAGAGCGGGGACAGATCCGTCACTTCCGTCTCGTCCAGGAGCAGCTCGGTCAGCTCGGTGAGCTCCGCCAGCGGCTTGAGATCGCTGACCGGCGTGTGCCCGAGATCGAGCCGATCGAGCTTCTTCAGCCCGGCCAGCGGCGAGAGGTCCTTCACGTGGGTGTACGACAGCCGGATCGAGTCGAGCTCCTTCAGGTTCGCCAGGAGGGCGATGTCGTCGAGCTCGCCGCGTCCGAGGAAGAGGTTCTTCAGCTTGGTGAGGTGCGGAAACACACAAGGGTCGAGCTGGTCGTTCACCTTCGCCTCGGTCAGGTTCAGGCTCGTCACCTTGGCGAGATCGGCCTTCGTGATGGGGCCCGTCGCCTTCTTCGCCTGCGCACGGACCGAATTCTCGAGGACCGGCTCTTCGAAGGTGATCTCCGTACCGGTGCCGCATTCGCGGGGCGGGCGCTTCGCCTTGGGCGCCTGGGACGCGGACGGCGTCGGTGCCGCGGGCGGCACCTTCTGGGCCTGCGTGGCGGACGCGCTCGGCTTCGACTGGGACGAGCCGCCGTCGCCGCAGGCGAGGAGGACGAGAGGCAACACGAAGGCGATCCGGTTCATGCTCGGCACTCTACCGTGGCGGGCCTCGATCGAGATACGGCCTGCGTGGCCCAGCAAGGCTGATGAGGCGGAGCACACGGAACCGGTGCGGGCGAAACGGCTCGAGCAGCTCGACCATGCGCTCGTCGCTTCCCCACGGCTCACCCGTCAGCGCATAGGAGACGTCGTGCGGAAGGTGCACGTCGCCGAGCGGGAGCGCGTCGGCGTCCCCGAAGCCCAGGCCCAAGAGGAGCTCGGCGGTCCAGGGGCCCGTGCCCGGAATGAGCAGCAAGTACCTCCGCGCCGCGTCGAGCCCGCCGTCCGCCGCCTTGAGGACCCGCGGCGCGAGCCGCGTCGCCTCGAGCAGGGCGGTCACGCGTTTGCTGTCGACGCCGAGCCGCCGGTATTCGTAGCTCGGTATCCGCCGCAGCACGTCGTGCGGGGGGAAAATGACGGTTTCGTAAGGCCCCGGCGCCGGCTCGCCGTACTTCAGCGTGATCCGCCGGAACGACTCGGCGGCTTCGGCGAAAGTGACGCGCTGCTGGAAGACGAGCGCCGCATGGAGGTCGTAGGGAAACGGCGAGCGCCCGAGGCGAAGCCCGGGCTTGGCCTTCGCGAGACGGCGGAGCACCTCGCTGTCGTGGACAAATGCCTCGGGGCGGTCCTCGGCGCCGACCCAGGCGGGCACCCGCGCGAGGGCGTACGCGGCGCCGGGCCCCCACGCGCGCGCCAGGACCTTGCCGCGCTCACGCGACGAGAGCTCGACGGTGACCGGCCCTTCCGGCGAAGCCGCAGACTTCACGAAGCGACCGTCCGCCTTGCGCGCGGTCGGGTCGGAGCGCCCGAAGCGTTGCATCACGAACGAGCCGTAGAGATCGTACCCCAGCGGCACGGGGATCTCGGTCGACTCGGGCTCCTCCGTCACGGCAAAAACGTACTAGCATCCATCCATGCGCTGGAACGTGGGGCTCTTGTTCTTGGTCGGGTGTGCAGGGGACGCCGAGATCTCGAGGGTCTCCGAGGTCGACGTCGAGGCGCCGCCGGCGACCGCGGACCGACCGGCGCCCACTGCCGATCGTCGTGACGAGCCGCCGCCTTCGGCGCTCGACGCGTGGCACGTCCCCGGCGCGACGGAGCTGTTGGGGGCCGCATGTGAGAAGTCGGCGCCGCCACAATCCCCCACCGGTCAGCTGCCCGTGCCGCGGTGTGGGACCAAGGCACGGGTGGCGATCGAACAGGCGAGCGCGCGCTCGCCGAATCTCGAGAAGCTGCCTTGCACGATGCGTTCGCTCGACGATGGCGCTCCGATGACCCCTTACGCCAAGTCGGCGTGTGTCGAGGGCGATCACCTCATCGTCATGTCGGCCTGCATCATGTGCCGCATCATCTCGAGCACCACCGTGCACGCTCGGTTGAGCGAGCTCGACGCCGAACAACACGCCTACCTGCGACGTCTCGTCGGCAAAGACGGAGACAGCCCCGCCACGCCCGGCGAGTGGCGCGCGCTCGTGGAGAAGGGAAAGCCGGTCTTCGAGCCCGCGAACTGACGACGCGCTCGCTCAGGGGGCCTGCGGGTTGGTCAGCACGTTGCTGACGTCGCCACACTGCACGACCGGGACGGGGCTGAGGGTCGGGAACTTCTCACGGAACTTCACGGCCACGTCGTTGCACGTGCCGCCGTGGCCGCACATCACGGTGTAAGCGACCGTCGGCCCACCCTTGAAGGTGTGTTTGATGTCCCAGCGACGGAGCGCGACGTCGCCGACTCGATCCTCCGGCGGGTCGTTCACGACCTTCCATTCGCTGTTCGTGGCGAGTACCTCGCGGATCTTGCTCCAGCGGCTCGCGTCGTCGGCCCCGTCCCCCGTCAGCAACACGGCCGTCGCGGTCCGGCAGGTGCGGTCCGCCTCCTTCACGTCACCCGCTCGTGCGAGGACGGGCATGGTCGCGAGCGCGAGCAGGGAGAGGGCGAGCGTGAGGCGCTTCATCGGCGCGGTCTACGTGTCGGAATGGACTCACCTTCCCCGCGAAACCGTCCGCTACGTCACCGAATCGACACGGACCCGACCCCTGGTTTTTGCGCGCGCGCCGTTCGGCCGTCACGGCTCGCGGCTTAAAGAAGCCCCGCGATGCTCGAAGCGTTCGCGAACAACCGGATCGACGCCGCCCGAGCGAGACGGCTCATGTTCGGCGCGTTCGCGGGCGCCGCGCTGATCGCGGGGCTCGGCTACTTCCTCGCCAGCACGGCCAAGAGCGTGATGGCGGCCACGGAAGAGGAAGAGGAGGAGCCGGTGATCCCGGTCGCCCTCGTCGAGACGCCGGAGGAGAAGCCGCCGGAGGTGGAGCAACCGGAGCCGGAGGAGCCGAGCGATCCGTCCCCCGGGCCACGCGGCCCCGCGCCGCCGGTCATGCCGACCGACATCCCGGAGCATCAGCGAAAGGCCGCGCAGGATACGTACGGCGACGGCGACAAGCCCATCCAGTTCGGCACCGGTGGGAACGGCGGCTCCGGCAAGGGGCCGGCGCCGGCGCCCAAGAAGGAAGAGAAAAAAGAGGAGCCCAAGCCGAAGGCGGCGAAGCCCAAGCTCTCTCCGGAGGACTACGACCCGCCGAAGTGCAAGGCCTCGCGCATCGACGCCGCCGCCGCCAAAGCGACGGGCGTCGAGGGCACCGTCGTCGTGAAGTACACGGTCACCGAGACGGGCGCAGTGACAAACGTCGCCGTGGTCAGCGGCCCCCCCGAGCTCCACGCGCTGGCCGTCGCGGCCGCGCAGCGCACCACCTGCGAGCCAGCGCGCCTCAAGGCCGACGGCTCCGCCATTTCAATCAGCCGCAAGGTCCCGTTCCGGGTTCGTTTCTCCACCAAGTGAGGCTCCGATGACGTTCGATCTCATGCACATCTGGTCGTCGATGAGCGTGGCCAACAAGGCCATCACGCTCATCCTCATCCTGATGGCCGTGTTGGCGGTCGCCGTCACGGTCGAGCGCTTCCTCGCGCTCTCGAAGAGCTCCCGCATCTCGCGCGAGTTCGCGAAGGCGGCACAAGACCCGATCGGCCGATGGGACCTCGAGGACCTGTCGAAGCTGGCGGACCAGCACAAGTCGTCCAATCTGGCGCGGCTCTTCTCCGCGATCGCGGGCAAATACGTCGAAGGGGTGAACCGCCCCGAAGGCGGCATGTCGCCGGTGGACATGGCTCGCAACGAAGCCGTCCGGCAGCAGGAGGCGCTCGGCGCCGAGCTCCGTCGAGGCATGTCGATCCTCGCGACGATCGGGTCCATCACGCCGTTCGTCGGCCTCCTGGGGACCGTCATCGGCATCATCGCGGCGTTCCAGGCGATCGGCGCCTCGGGCGCAGGTGGGCTGGGCACGGTGAGCGTCGGCATCGCAGAGGCGCTCATCGAGACCGCCCTCGGCCTCTCCGTCGCGATCCCCTCGGTCATCCTCTTCAACTACCTGACTCATCGCGTGACCGCGATCGAGTCGGCGCTCGGGCGCAGCGCAGGGCAGCTCATCGACGAGATGGAGTACCGTTATGGCCGGCAAGAAGAGCGCGAAAGCGGCGACAGCCTCGTTCACGCGCAGCGTGAAGCAGCCTGAGCCCGAGATCAACGTCACACCCCTCGTCGACGTCGTCCTCGTCCTCCTGATCATCTTCATGGTGATCGCGCCGAACCTCCAGGAGGGCACGCCCGTGGTGCTCCCCGAGATCCAGCAGCCGGACAAGGAGAAGTTCGAGAACCCGCTCGAGGTCGTCATGACCGCGGACGGCAAGCTCTGGATGGATGACAAGGAGTCGACCCGCGAAGCGGTGCTCGAGTCCTTGGAGAAGACACACCAGGCGAAGCCCGAGCGCGTCCTCATCCTCAAGGCGGACGCCGCGCTCCCCTACGCCACCGTCCGCGAGATGTTCGCGTCGATTCAAGGTACGGGCTTTCGAAACGTGAGCCTGAAGGTCTCGAGCAAGAAGGGCGAAGAGGAGACCTGACCATGGGAATGGCGCTTGGCGGCTCCGGGAAAGACAAGGCGGGGCCCGTCCCGCAGGTCAACGTCACGCCGCTCGTCGACGTGGCCTTGGTCGTCCTCATCATCTTCATGGTCGTCGCTCCGATGCTCACGAAGACGTTCACCTTGAACGTTCCACCCGAGCAGAAGGACGAAAAGAAGCCGCCGCCGACGTCAGACGACGCGATCGTGATGACGCTCGACGAAGCGGGGACGATGCGCATCAACAAGAAGGTCGTCACGCCGGCCGAGCTCCAGTCGGAGCTGCCCCAATACCTCGCGGCGAGCCGCCACAAGGTCCTGCATTTCGATGCTGCCGACGGCTTGCCCTATGGCCAGGTCGTCGTCGCGCTGGACTCGTGCCGCGAGGCCGGCGCCAAGAACATCGCCATCGTCACGAAGAAGCTCGAATCGCGCTGAGCTTTCGGAGATCGAATCATGAAATCGCTTACCGGCCGAGCCCTGGGGACCTGGGGGCTCGCGCTTCTCGTCGCCGGTGTACCTCGAGCAGTCCTCGCCCAGGACGATTCCCCCGAAGAGGAAGCGCCGGCTGAAGAGGCCCCGGCCGAGGAGACCCCGCCGGAGGAGGAGGCGCCGGTCGAGGAGGTCGCCGAGGAGGAGGTGACCGAAGGCGACGGTGGCCTCGCGCTCAGCCAACCGCCACCGGCAGGTAAAGGCGCCATCGCCGGCATCGTCACCGACACGAAGTACAAGGAGCCGGTCATCGAGGCCTACGTCGGCATCCTCGGCACCAAGACCGCGGTGCTCACCGACGTGGACGGGACGTTCCGCCTCGAGCTTCCGCCCGGCAAATACACGCTCCGCATCGCGTACGAGCTGCACAAACCCGTCCGCACGAGCGAGGTCGTCGTCACCGCCGGCAAGATCGTCCGCGTCGACGTGAAGCTCGAGCCCGAAGAAGGCACCGAAGACGTCATCGAGACGGTCGTCACGCTGGAGCAGTCGAGCGTCGAGGGCCTCCTGCTGCAGCGGCAGAAGTCGGCGGCCGCCGGCGACTCGATCGGTCGCGCCGAGATCACGAAGGGCAACGATCGCACCGCCGCCGAGGCAGCGCGTCGCGTCGTCGGCGCAAACATCGAAGGCTCCCGCTTCCTCTTCGTCCGCGGCCTGGGCGAGCGGTACACCAACGCGCTCTTCGACGGCTTTCCCCTGCCGAGCCCCGAGCCCGACAAACAGGCCGTCCCGCTGGATCTGTTCCCCTCGCAGATCCTCGAGAGCCTGACGATCGTGAAGACCTTCACGCCCGACGTGCCCGGTGACTTCGCCGGCGGATCGGTCCGGATCAACACGCGCCGCGTGCCGAACGATCTGACGATCGCGGGCGGCGTTTCGTTTGGCTTCAACAGCCGGACGACCTTTCAGGACTACCTCACCTACGACGGAGGAAGCCTCGACTGGCTCGGCATCGATGACGGTACGAGGGCCCTGCCCGAGAGCGTGCCCAGCTACAAGGTCGGCTCGTTCCTCGAAAAGAAGGGTGGCGGCCTGCAGACCGAAGAAGAGGTCGCGAAGATCGGCCGTGACATGAATACGTCGCAGTCCATCCGGACGACCGTCGCGCCGCCGAACCACGCGGGCAACTTCGTGGTGTCGAACTCGTGGGCGCTCGGGCAAGACGCCAAAATCGGTGTGCTCGGCGCCATCGTGTATGACCGACGCTTCGAGACGCACAGCGAGGAAATCCTTCGAAACTACACCCTGCGCACTGTCGACGGGAAAACCGAGCTCGCCCGAGCGAACGACATCGACGTCCTCCGCGGGATCGACAAGGTCAGCTGGGGCGTCCTCGCCGGCGTCACCTTGGAGCTGGGGGATGAGCACCGGTTCTCGATCACGGGGCTACAATCCCAGGTGTCCGACAACGAGGCCGCGGAGTTCTCCGGGTTCCACGAGGAGCGCGGCGCGTCGATCTACAACACGGTCAAGCGCTTCGTGGCGCGTACGCTGACGTACGGCCTCTTCCAGGGTGAGCACACGATCCGCGACGCGGGTGACCTGAAGATCGCCTATGGCGTCGGCCTCGCGCGCGCCGCCCGCGACGAGCCGGACACCAGAGGCGTCATCTACACGTTGTCGCCACCCGTCTATTCGTTCGAGACCGACGGTTTGAGCGGGCAGCACTTCTACGCCGAGCAAGGAGAGACCACCGTCTCAGGACAGCTCGACGTGACGAAGCCGTTCGGCTCTGCGGACAAGAAGCTGGAGATCAAGGGCGGTGGCGCCGTGTCGGTCCGTAGCCGAGACTTCTTGGCGCGCCGGTTCAACTTCCGACGCTACCAAGACGCGACGATCTCGTTCGATTGCGAGGTCCCCGAGTGGAGCCGGAGCTGCCCCGATCGACTGTTCCGGGACGAGAACATCGGGCCGCAGCTCGAGCTCCAGGAGAACAATCGATTCGGAGACGGCTACGAGGCCCAGCTCGACGTGTACGCGGGCTACGTGATGTTCGACGGGGAGGTCGTCGACGATCTCCGGTTCGTCGTGGGGCCCCGCATCGAGGCGTCGCGCCAGAGCCTGCTGGCCTTCGACCCCGGCAACCGGGGCCCGAAGACGGATCGCCAGAGCGAGTTCAACTCGACCGAGATCCTCCCGGCGGTCGCGGCGATCTATTCACCCATCCCGCGAGCCAACGTCCGTCTGTCCGCTACTCGAACGGTCGCGCGCCCGCAGATTCGCGAGGTCGCTCCCTTCGCCTACACCGACTATTTCGGCGGACAGGAGGTGCAAGGGAACCCGGAGCTCGTCAACACGAGCATCATCAACACCGACGTTCGGTTCGAATTCTTCCCGAAGACGACGGAGGTCATCGCCGTGAGCGCCTTCTACAAGCGGTTCGCCGACCCGATCGAGCAAGTCGTCGAGCCCGGAGGGACCGGCGGTCGGATCACGTATCAGAACGCGGATGGCGCGAATCTCTTCGGAGTCGAGATCGAGGGGCGCAAGTCGTTCGACGTCTTCCACCCCGCTCTGCGGCCGCTCAGCCTCATCGCGAACGTCACGTTCGCCCATTCTCGCGTGAGCCTCGATCCGGCGGAGCTGGGAGACTCGACGAGTCGGTCGCGTCCGCTCTCGTTCCAGGCTCCTTACATCGCGAACGTCGCGCTCGACTTCGACGAGCAGGATATGGGGCTGAGGGCACGTGTCGCCTACAACGTCGTCGGGGAGCGGATCTTCGCGGTAGGAACCGGCGGCCTTCCGGACATCTACGAGCAGCCGCGACACGATCTCACCGTCACGATCGGCCAGCGCATCGGCAAACACGTGGAGGTTCGCGCGTCTGCGTCGAACCTCCTCAATGCCCCGGTCCGGCGGACGATGGGCAGCGAGCTCGAAGGCGACGATTCCGAAGCCGAGGACAGCAACGTCGCGCGAGAGGTCTTCTTCGGTCAGAGCTTCTCGATCGGCGTCGGCCTGAACTACTGATGTCACCGATCGGTCACGCATCCGGCTGAAGTTGTTGCCGAGTGCACGCCGGACCTTCACCGCCGTCATGCAAGTTGCGCCGCGTTCAACAGGAGGACGTCATGCGCTTGCAATCGATGGTCTTGGGCAGTGTGGCTTGTGCTCTCGTCGCGCTCGGCGCGGTGGCTTGTGGTGACGACGCCGAGGGCACCGGCGCCGGCTCACAGGGCGGCGGCGGTGGTGGTGCGCAGCAGGAGCAGACCCTCGAGGGCGCGCTCGACACGATGTCGCTGACGGCCGACACGACCTGGCGCCTGAAGGGCGTGGTGACCGTTCCCGCGGGCAAGACCCTGACCATCGAGCCCGGCACGACGATCGTCGGCGACAAGGGCACGCTCGGGACACTCGTCGTGCAGCGCGGCGGCAAGATCATGGCCGAGGGCACGGCCGACAAGCCCATCGTCTTCACGTCGGCTGTCCCCAAGGGCAGCCGCAGCCCCGGCGATTGGGGCGGCGTTGTCCTCCTCGGCAAGGCCCCGATCAACGAGGCGGGGGGCGAGGCGGAGATCGAGGGCTTCACCGACCCGCAGACCTACGGCGGGGGCGCAAGCCCCGATCCGAACGACAACAGCGGCTCGCTCAAGTACGTCCGCATCGAGTTTGCGGGCATCGAGATCGCGCCCGACAACGAGATCAACGGTCTCACCCTCGGGGGCGTCGGCAAGGGCACGAAGATCGACTTCGTGCAGGTCAAGAGCGCGCTCGACGACTGCTTCGAGTTCTTCGGCGGGACCGTCGATGCGAAGCACCTGGTTTGTTACAACAACCAGGACGACGGGCTCGACTTCGACTCGGGCTACACCGGCTCGATTCAGTTCTACTTCCACCGGTCGGACCCGGCCATCGCCGACGAGGCCAACGGCCTCGAGTGCGACAACGACAAGGACAACCCCGCGGTCACGCCGATCACGAACCCGACCATCTCGAACATCACGCTCTGCGGGCAGAACGGCGACCAGGCCAAGCAGCAGTACGGCATGCTGTTCCGCCGCGGGTTCCACGCGACCATCACGAACGCGGTGGTGACCGGGTTCGAGGCAGGCGTCGACTTCCGCAACACGCCCGACACCGCCGTCACGATGAGCAACTCGCTCTTCGTCGGCAACAAGGTCCACAACGTCGCCTACCCGGAGACGGACCCGAAGACCGACGACGGCCTCCCCAACGAGGACGACGACAGCATGTTCGACGAGGCCGCTTGGTTCGCCGAAGGCACCGGCAACACCGAGACCGGCGCCATCGGTGACTGCTGGGCCGCGACTCCGGACCCGGCGCCGTCCGCCACGATCGCGGGCGGAACGCCCTCGGGCTCGGGCTTCGACACGAGCGCGACCTACATCGGCGCGTTCAAGGACAAGTCGGACACGTGGATGACCGGCGCGTGGGTCGACTGGTCCGCGAACTGATCCGGTAGCCGACCACGAACGTATCGGTCTTACCTCCAGAGACCGCTTAGCCGGCGCGGGCAATCCTGCGCCGGCTTTCCATTTTCAGATGTCGGAGCTCACATCTTCTCGAGGATGGCGTTCATCTCGTTGAAGGCTCTGTAGCTCTCGTCGAGCTTGCCGATGTGCCGGTAGGCGACTCGCCCTTCTCGGTCGAGCAGCAGGAACCCTGGCGCCTGGGCCACGTCGGCCTCCTTGGACCACGCGCCGTCGGGGTCGAGGAAGGTCGGCGCGCTCATGGCGTGTTTCTTCGCGGCCGTCGCGACGAGCGTTTGCTCTTCTTCGTCGTCACCCAGCTTCGTCACGCCGATCACCCGCAGACCGCGGGCGTGGTGGCGCTCCTCCAAGGCCTTCACGGCCGGGATGGATGCCACGCAAGCGCCTCACCCAGGCGACCAAGCTTCGATGAGGATCGGCTGGCCGCGCTGCGCGGCGAGCGTGGTGGGCCCGCCGTTCACCCAGCGCTTGCCGTCCGCGGTCGGGAAGTCCGGTACGAGCTTCGCTTCGACGGAGCCCCCGTAAGATGCCGAAGCGCCGACGGCGCCCCTCGACATCCGATAACGTGCTGCGAGGCCCCCGCCGATGACGAGCAGGATCCCGAGCGTGGCTCCAACGAGAATTTTGCGGCGTCGCATTGCGACTGACGTTGCCTCTCTCCCGCCAACCTGTCGAGGCACCAACGTGAGCAATCGTCTCCAACTTGCCTACATTCACCCTGAGATCCTCGCTGACCGCCCCGGATCCAGGACCTTCCAGCCTCGAATCACGCGCTTTTTGGCTGTTGCAGCGTGCCTCACGAGCCTCCTCGGCTGCCCGAGCGCGGGGCCGGAGGCGAGCCCCGACGCCGGCGCTTCGACCACCAACGCGAGCGTTTCGCCCGAGAAATCAGCTGAATCCTCGGTGCCTTCGGCGTCGGTCGCGGTCCCGACAGGCGGGCGCGGCGACGGTCGAGGGGGTGGGCAACGCGGTCAACGCTTCGGCGACGCGGCGGTCTACGTGGACGGCAAGCCCAAGGGAGTGTTGAGGTTTCTCGAGCTCCCGCCGACGCTCAAGGTGCGCCCGCAGAAGCTCCAGGACGGCCGCGAGGTCGCTCGTTATCGCGTCGCCGAGTACCTCGAGTCCATCGGCGTCGACCTCGCCAAGCTCAAGACGCTCCACCTGCGGGGAGGTCGATCGCGCGTCAGCATCATCCCCGGGTCGGAGGTGCGCAAGTACAAGGACTCTCTTCTTTTTTCCTTCACCCGAGGCGACAGCGGCAAGGCGCGCATGGAGTGGCCGGACGCGCCGATCGAGGTGAACACGACGATCGACACGATGGTCGCCGTCACCGCGTACGTGGAGCGGGACCCGCCGCGATACGACCGACAGAAGCGCGCGTACCTCGACGAAAACGGTGAGAAAATCGAAGGGATCCCGTTCGCGAAACCGGAAGAGTCGCTGCGCGGAACACGTGTGTACGCCGACGGAAAGCTCGTCGCTTCGGTGAAGCGCAAGCGCCTGCCCGACAGCGTCCTGTCGAAGTCGTACACCCCGAAGAACCCGCGATTTTCCCTCGATTCGTACCTCGCCTCGACGGGGGTCGATCCGGCGAAGATCTCGACGCTCGCCGTCGTTCGTGGGGACTTCGTTGTGGCGCGGCTCGATGCGGCGGCGTGGAAAAAAGCCCGAGAGAAAGCCGAATTTTCGCTCGCTCCGGGCAGTGAAGGCCGAGTCATCGTGCACCTGCCGACGGCGGACGGAGGCGAGACCGCGCTCCCTTCGAGCGCGTTGCTCGCGTATTCGGGGGCCGCACCGAAGCGGCTCCTCGACGCTCCCGTCGCCGAAGCGGTGCCTGGATCGGAAGAGAACCAGGTCGAACCGGAGTAGGGCGCCTGTAACTGCCGTGTAACCCACACAAAACGCAGATCGTGCGCGATGGCATGACTGGTGCAGTTGCGGAACGTCGACTTGACGGGCTCGCCAGCCACCAGGAGAGATGCCATGACCCGACGCAGCCTTCGCCGAACGACTGGAGCCATCGCGAGCGTTGCCGCGATTCTGTTCCCCGGAGCTGCCTTCGCGCAGGTCCTCACCGCGGTACCGACCTTCCACATCGCGAACGGTCAGAACGCCGGCCCGCAGGAGCAGGACGGCGGACCGGGGCACGAGCAGGGCGACATCACCTACGTGAAGGTCGGCGAGAAGGTCTACGTCGTCACCGTCTACATGTCCTCGAAGGTCGAGGAAGGCCTCTGGCAGGGCAAGTGCACGAGCATCGAGTTCGGGCCCGACGGACAGCCGACGGTCGTCGCGGATCAGGTTCAGATCTCGGACTACCCCGAGGGTGACCGGCCCTTCAACCACCCGCGCATCGCGACCGACGAGCTGACCGGCAAGGTCATCGTCATCTTCGGGTCGGACGCCGTGAACGGCGACGCGGCGAACACGTCGACGTACGTCACCGCGCTCGACCACATGTGCAACCGCGTGGCGGACGTCACCCGGGTCAGCAACAACGCGAACAACAACGAAGGCGCCGGCGACATCCACTGCCACAAGAACGGCAAGTGCACGGCCGGTTACCTCTCCACCGGCAACAACGACACCTCGTTCGCCCTCGGGCTCCAGATCAACGACCTCGGCGGCGGTCAGGTCTCGATCGAGCGCACCTGGCTCAAGGGCGTCGTCGCCCCCTCCAACATCGGGCGCCCCGCCATCACGTCCTCCACCGACGACCGGGCGCTCTTCTGCGCGGCCAAAGGCGACAACCGTCCCCCGGAGGACGGCGTGCAGTGCGCGATGCTCGACACCGCGGACGGCACCATCCTCTACAAGCAGATCATCGCGGCGTCGCAGCCCGGCGAGAAGATCTACATGAACCAGCCCACCGTCGGCGCGCTCGACAACGGCCGCTTCGCGGTGCAGGTCCTCGAGTCGAGCGGGCAGGGCAAGATCACGAACGAGAAGGGCTCGAACGTCACCCACGCGTACGTGATCGAGCCGCAGCTCGACAGCTTCCTCGTCAAGGATCACAAGGTGGGGCTCGGCAGCTACCACACGCACTCGGCGATCTGCGCGGGCGCGTACGGGCTCGAGGGCAAGCGCCACTTCGGCATTCTCGGCGCGCCGGTCACGGGCAACGGTCAGCCGTCCTTCCAGCTCCTCTCGTACGACGCGACGACCGGCATCGCGCAGGACAAGACGATGAACAAGTGGGTCGTCGGCTGGTACGGCGACTCGGGCAAGCTCGCGAACCTCTACGGCGCCAACCCGGGCACGCAGGGCCGCGACTTCCTGCGCTGCAAGGGCGACGTCCCGAACCCGGGCTTCGGTCAGCCGAACGGGTACCTGCCGCATGTGAAGACCTTCTTCGTGACCCCGCACTCGGGTCGCATCGACGGCGAGGAGAAGAACTCGCAGTGGCTGAGCTTCGTGCCCGGCCACACCTCGGAGGTCGTGCAGCCCGCCGCCCCGACCGACCCCGCGAGCATCCAGCCGGGCCCGAGCGACAACGGCTACACCGGGAGCCCCGAGCCGCCGAAGCCCGCGCCGCAGGACGATCCGATCCCCGGCACGGACAACGACAAGGACCCCAGCGTGCTCACGTCGCCCTCGAGCGGCGGCTGCGCGGTGAGCGGTGACGAAGACGATCTGAGCGGGGCCGCTGGGCTCGCGCTGGTGGGACTTGGCTTGGTGATGGCCTCGCGCCGCAGGAAGGGAGTCTGAACATGAAGCGCTCGCTCCTCTGGTTGATCACGGCTTGCCTCGGTTCTCTGAGCTTCGCGGCTTGCACGCAGCAGCCGGGCACCTTCATCCTGAGCGGTGACGACGACGGGGATGGCGAGGGCGCGGGCACCGGAACCGGCGGCAGCGGCAGCGGCACGACGGGCAGCGGGAGCCCCACGTCGGGCGGAGGAAGCAACGCGCAGGCGATGTTCGAGAGCCAGGTCTTCCCGGCGATCGCGACCGACTGCGGCAGCTGCCACGCGACCGGCGACATGGGGGCACCCGTCTTCCTCGCGTCGAGCCCGAGCGCCTCGTACACCGCGATCACCGGCTACTCCCCGACGCTGATCGCCGTCCCCGAGAACTCGAACCTCATCCTGCACGGCGTCCACACGGGACCGGCGCTCACGCCGACGCAAGAGGGTGTGGTCTCGGCCTGGCTCCAGGCCGAAGCCGACGAGCGTGGTCTCGCGGGCGGCGGCGGGGACGATCCGACGCCGACGGGCAAGACGCTCGACCAGGCGCTGGACGAGTTCGCCAACTGCATGGACCTCACCGAGTGGGAGGAGAACATGGCGAACCTCCCGCGGGCCGACACGGCCAATGCGGGTGAGTGCAGCGGCTGCCACACCTCCGGCGACGGCGGCGCGTTCCTCAGCCTGAACACGCAAGAGACCTTCGACATGAACAAGCAGTTCCCGTACATCAAGCGCCTCGTCACCGGCACGGTGAACGCGAACGGCGCCTTCGCGGACCTGCTGCCGTCGAATCGCTTCATCAACAAGGGCCTCGAGGCGCAGAGCTGCGATCCGCAGACGCAGAACTGCCACCCGGTCTACAACCTCCCGCCCGGGATCAAGACGGGCATCGAGACGGTGGTGAACAACACGCTCGAGCGCTGGCACAACAACCAGTGCCCGTGACCGTCTGACCGAATAGGCTGGACCCATGCGGTCCCTCGACCCCCGCCTGCGCGTGCTCTACATCGGGCTCGTCGCGGGCGGGGCGTTCGCATTTCGGGGGGCCGGTTTCCTCGGCGCGCTCGCGATCTCCCAGGCCATCATCTGGCTATTCGTCGGGCTCGGTCCGAGGCGCCTCGCCCGACAGATCCTGAAGCTCGGCGGGATAGCCACGGTCATCCTGCTCTCGTTTGCGTTCTTCGCCGAGGACCCGAGCTCGGATCGATGGGCGCACATCGACGTCTTGGGGCTCTCGGTCCCGGTGAACGTCGGCGGCCTCGCACAAGGCGGGGCGATGGTGCTCCGCATCGTCGCGATCGTTCTTGGGTCGCAGGTCGCGCGGGCCGGCGACGAGCGCGCGATCGCAGCCGGGCTGGGCAAGCTCGGCGCGCCGCCGCTTGTCGCGATCCCGATCGACGCCGTCCTCGCGTTGCTCGGCGGCGGCGGTGGTCGAGGCAGAGGCGGTGGCGGCGGAGGCGGAGGCGGTGGTGGCGGTGGTGGCGGTCGCGGACGACATCGAGGCTCGAACGCCTCGCCCGATGGCTCGGAGCGAGAGGGGTTCGTCGCAGCAGTCAAACGCCTCGCGCGTGGTGACGTGGGCGTCCTGGTCGGGGGCCTCGAGCGCGGGATCCAGCGCGCGGAGCGTTACGCGGAGGAGCGGTCGGCGCCGGAGCACCAGCACCTGGCCCGCGACGTGGGGGCGGTCGCCGGCGTCGCGCTGGCCATGCTCGGCATCAAGATGGTGAAGATCCTGCCCGCGATCCCTTTTGCGCCCGGGCACAAGCTGGTGCTGCTCACGCCGCTCTACGTCGCGGCGTCCGTGCTCACGAGATCCCGCTGGGGCGCCACCGCGACGGGCGTCGTGATGGGGACGGTCGCGTTTCTGTCGGGCGACGGCAAATACGGCGTCTTCGAGATCCTGAAGCACGTCGTGCCGGGGCTCTTGTGTGATCTCACCGTTCCGACGCTCGTGAGCCACGGTCGAAGACCAGGCAAGGTTACATGGATGTTACACGGCGCGATCGTCGCGGTCGGTCGCTACGCATCCATCTTCTCCGTCACGCTTATTGCACAGCCACCCGCGGTAGCATTCGCCTTCCTCGTGCCCGGCGTTACCGTGCACCTGGTCTTCGGAGTCCTCGCGGGCCTCCTCGTGCGTCCCGTCCTCTCTGCGCTCGAAACGTCCTTTCAAAAGGGACTCCCCCTCCACGAAGTGGCCGGGGACAAGGGGGAGGAATCGACAGGGAGCACGGTTCAGCGTGACACAACCTAACAGTCTCGTCTGAGACGTCAGGGAACGAAAATGAGCAAGCTGGTATCGGATGACGGTCGGACACACATCGTCTCGAGCTTGATGCGCGAGTCGCTCGTCGACCGACGCGTCGTCGCGAAGACCCGGTCGGAGCGCGAGTTCGCGATCCTCCCCGACGTCACGCTGGTGAGCCTCGGAGGCCAGTCGATCTTCGACCGTGGAAAGGACGCGCTCCTGCCGCTGGTCGAGGCGATCTCCCATCTTCGCAAGAAACACCCGATGGTCATCGGGGTCGGCGGGGGTACCCGCGTCCGCCACACGCTCTCGGTCGCGCTCGACCTGGGGCTGCCTACCGGCGGTATCGCGCAGCTCGTCGGCGCCATGGAAGAGGCGAACGCCGTGTTTCTCAACGCGCTCCTCGCCAAACACGGCTCCATCGTCATGCAGCGCGAGCACTTCTGGGAGCTACCTCTCTACCTCGAGAGCAACATGTTGCCGATCGTGATCTCGATCCCGCCCTACCACTTCTGGGAGCCACCCCCGGAGGACGGGCCGCTGCCCTCCCACGGCTCGGATTTTGGTCTCTTCATCCACGCCGAGGTGCTCGGCATGCGGCGCATCGTCTTCGTGAAGGACGAAGACGGCCTCTACACGAAAGACCCGAAGAAACACGCGGACGCGAAGCTCATCGAGAAGATCGACCTCGACGACCTGCTCGAGAACCTCCCCGAGGAGCTCGTGCTCGACCGCGCCCTCTTCACCGCGTGGAAGACCACGCGCCACATCGAGCGGGTCCAGATCGTGAACGGCCTGAAGCCGGAGCAGCTGCTCCGCGCGATGGACGGCGAAGATGTCGGAACTGTCATCACAAAGAAGATGGGAGCGGACCATGTTTGAACGAAGGATCATCGACAGCGCTCTCTCTGGCTCCTCCCTGACGACGTCCCGAGCCGAGGGCTTCGACTACTCGCCCGAGGCGATGATGCCCGACGTGCAGGTCCTGAAGATCGGCGGACAGTCGATCATGGACCGCGGTCGCGCGGCGGTCTTCCCGGTGCTGGACGAGATCGTCCGCAACAAGGACAAACACAAGATGCTGCTCTGCTGCGGCGGAGGCACGCGCGCGCGGCACATCTACTCGCTCGGGAGCGAGCTCGAGCTGCCGACCGGCGTCCTCGCCGCGCTCGGTGGGTACGTCCCTCGACAGAACGCCCGCATGCTCCAGATGCTGCTCGCGAAACACGGCGGCATCTTCATGCTCCACGACGATTTCGAGAAGCTGCCGCTCTACTTCAAGCTCGGCTGTATCCCGATCATGACGGGAATGCCGCCGTTCGCGTATTGGGAGAAGCCGAACGCCGAAGGCCGCATCCCGCAGAACCGGACCGACGCGGGCGTCTTCCTTTCCGCGGAGGTGCTCGGCCAGAAGCGCGCGATCTTCGTGAAGGACGAAGACGGCCTCTTCGACGACGATCCGAAGAAAAACAAGGGCGCCAAACACATCCCGCGGATCGGTGCACGAGAGCTCCTCGCGCTCGATCTGCCCGATCTCGTGCTCGAGCGCGTGACGATCGAGTATTTGACCCGTGCCCGGTTCTGCAAGGAGCTGCAGATCATCAACGGCCTCGTCCCCGGTAACCTCACGCGCGCGCTGGAGGGAGAAGATGTCGGCACGATCATCTACGACGATCGGTGACGTCGTCTCGAGCCGGAGAAGCCGGGATGACGGTACCTTCCTCCCCGTGGTTTCCTCCCCCCAGACCCCCTCCACTGCGTGGAGGGGGGCGTGGCTGGCCGTGGCGTCGGTGCTGTTGCTTCTGCTCGGCTGCGGCAAGGCACCGGTAGCCGAAGAGGAAGCGCCAATACGCGTCGCGGCGGCCTCCGACCTGACCCGCGCTTTCGAGGAGGTCGCGAAGGCTTACGAGGCGAAGACGGGCAAGAAGACCAAGCTCACGTTCGGCTCCACCGGGCTGCTCTCGAAGCAGGTGCTCGACGGCGCGCCGTTCGACGTCTTCGCCGCCGCGAACGTCTCGTTCGTCGACGAGGTCGTGCAGAAGGGAAGCTGCGACGGCTCGACGAAGTCGCTCTACGCGCGCGGCCGAATCGTCATCTACACCAAGGAAGGCGAGGCCCCGAAGGAGCTCGCCGAGCTCGCCTCCGACGGCTTCAAGAAGATCGCCATCGCCAACCCCGAGCACGCGCCGTACGGGCGGGCCGCGAAGGAGGCGCTCGAGGCCGAGGGCATCTACGAGAGCGTGAAGCCGAAGCTCACCTTTGGTGAGAACATCTCGCAGACCCTGCAGTTCGCAGACTCCGGCAACGTGGATGTTGCCATCGTCGCGCTGAGCCTCGCGATCGGGTCTCCGGGAAGGTACACCCTCATCGATGATTCGCTGCACAAGCCGCTCGACCAGGCGCTCGTGGTTTGCGGGAGAGGCTCGACCGCCGAGCGCGGGAGGGGCTTCGCCGACTTCGTCTCGTCTCCCGAGGGCCGTGAGATCATGAGACGCTACGGCTTCCTCTTGCCAGGCGAGAAGCTCTCGGTGGCCGAAGAATGACGCGTAAGGGGTGAGGAGCGGGTGGACCTATCCCCTCTCCTCCTTTCGCTTCAAGTCGCGACCCTCGGCACGGCGATCGCCACGGTGCTGGGAGTCGCGATCGCGTTGCCGCTCGCCACGAAACGATTCCCAGGCAGAGACCTGCTGGACGTCGTGTTGACCGCGCCCATGGTGCTGCCGCCGACGGTGCTCGGGTATTACGTGCTCGTTGCGCTGGGCCGGCGCAGCGCCATCGGGCAAGCGTTCGAGTCGATCACGGGGCACTCGATCGTCTTCACCAAGACAGGCACGGTCGTTGCCGCGATGATCGGAGCCTTTCCGCTGGTCCTGAAGAGCGCGCGGGCCGCGCTCGAAGGCGTGGACAAGACGCTCGTCCTCGCGGCCCGGACGCTGGGAGCCGGCCCGGCGCGGGCGTTCTTCCGTGTCCACCTCCCGCTCGCCGCGCGGGGCATCGTCGCCGGTGTCATGCTCGCGTTCGCGCGAGCCCTCGGCGACTTCGGCGTCACGCTCATGATCGCGGGCAACATCCCCGGTGAGACGCAGACCGCGTCGCTCGCCATTTACGACGCGCTCCAGGCGCGGCGCGACGCAGACGCCCTCGCCATGGTCTTGCTGCTCACCGCGGTCGCCATCGGGCTCCTCTATGGCGTGAACAAGCTCGGGAGGCGTGGGGATGCCGCCTGAGGGCTCGCTCTCCGTGCGCGCGCGCCATGTCTTGCCGGGTGGCGCCTTCACGCTCGAGGTCGATCTCACGGCGCCGCGCGGCGTCACGATCCTGTTCGGCCCCAGCGGCGCGGGCAAGAGCACGTTGCTCTCCATCGTGGCCGGCCTGACTCGACCCGCCGAAGGGCTCGTGTCGCTCGGCGACGAGACCTGGCTCGACACCACGAAGGGCGTGGTCGTGTCACCTGAGGCGCGCCGCGTCGCGTACGTCTTCCAATCGCTCGCCCTTTTTCCTCACATGACAGCGCTTCAGAACGCCGTGTTCGGCGTCGACGCTCGCCTGAAGAGGAGCGAACGAGAGGAGCGCGCGAAGGCTTCGCTTGCGCGGTTCCGCGTCTCACACCTCTCCGGTCGCAAGCCGAAGACGTACTCCGGGGGCGAGGCGCAGCGCGTGGCGCTGGCGCGAGCGTTTGCCATGTCCCCCAAGCTCGTGTTGCTCGACGAGCCGTTCTCGGCGCTCGACGCCGAGCTTCGTTATGAGTTCGTCGCCGAGGTGAAGGCGGCCAGCCGGGAGCTCGGCGTGCCCGTCCTGCACGTCACGCACGACAGGGCCGAGGCGCGGGTGCTCGCCGATCATGTGATCTGCATCGACCGCGGCAAGGTGGTGAGCAGCGGGAGCCCGGAGATCGTGCTCGGCGACCGGGAGACGGCGAGGCGGACGGCCGAACGTGACCTGGGTCGGAACGCGACCGAGGCCTGAGCGGTCGCCCGACAAGATGTCTCCCCAACGGCCGTTCCCTGGGTACCATGGCCGCGGAGGCTGTCTGGGCGGAGCGGGGTCCCCGTTCCGCGTTTCGCAGGCGCCCGGCGTCCGCGTCCATCCCCAACGGTGAGCACCATGAGAAAACTCGCACAGAGCGGTCTCGTCGCAGCAATCGTCGTCTTCCTCGCCGCTTGCGGTGACGCCGGCGGGGGGGCACCCTCGGGTAGCGCCGCCAAGCCCGGGCCCTCGGGCTCGGCGAAGCCGGCCGCGTCCACGCCCGCCAAGGCCTCGGCGTCGGCGGCCTCGAGCGCTGCGGCCGCTCCCGACGAGAAGGGCGGGATGAGTCATTGTCCAGCCGCCGTCGCGGGCGCCAAGGTCGAGATCAAGGAGATCGACAACGGCGTCGAGGTGACGGTCACGGCGGCCGACGCAAAGGCGACCGACGAGATCAAGGAGCGCGCAAAGACGATCGCGGAGCGCGCCAAGGGCGAGAACACCAAGCCCCAGCACTCGGGGCAGGGGGGCGGGGGCGGCGTGATGGGCCGCTGCCCCATCGTCCTCGGCGGGACGGACGTGAAGGTGGAGGACGCCCCGGGCGGCAGCAAGTTCACGGTCACGGCCAAGGACAAGGCCGAGGTGGATTGGCTGCGTCGCGAGACGAAGGAGCGCCAGGCGGCGCTCGACTCGGGGCCCGAAGGCGGCGAGCGAAAGATGGCGAACTGCCCGAGCGCCGTGAAGGACTCGAAGACGTCCGTCAAAGAGGACAAGGGCGCCGTCGTCATCACCGTCGTCGCGAAGGACCCGAAGAACGAAGCCGCGGTGAAGGACATTCGGGATCGCGCCAAGAAAAACGTCGAGACCAAACACGAAGGAACCGGCAAGGAGCACGCCGGGACGGGCGCCGGCGGTGGCAAGGAGGGGCGGTGCCCCTCCGTCCTCGAGAACACCGAGGCCTCCGCGAAAGACGTGGACGGCGGCTCGGAGATCACGGTGAAGCCGAAGAAGGCGGATGAGCTGAAGAAGCTCGCAGAAGAGGCGAAGGCGCGAGCGAAGCCCTTCGAGTGAGCATGTTTTCGGCCGCCCTGTCCCTGGAACCGGCGCGGGCGAAGGCGTAAGACTGGATCGTGAGACCCGGACGCTTCTCGACTGTTGGCCTTCTGGCGAGCGCGCTCGCGCTCGCCGCGGCGCCCGCGCTCGCGGACGACGAAGATGCCCCCGCGGAAGAGCCGGAGGCAGGGCAGCCGGAAACGAGCCCGCCCGCGTCCGCGGACGAAGACGCCGAAGAAGAGGAGGAGGAGACCGAGGTCGTCGTTCGATCGAGGTTTCCAGCTCCGCCCCCGGGCCCGTCGGGCAAGGGCCGGCCCACCCGTGTCGAGGAGGATCGCGCGCGCTTCCGTGGCGGGGTCAGCGCGCAGATCGGCGGCTACTTCATCGAGGACACGGGGCTCGGGCTCTTCGGCATCCAGGGCCGGCTCGGCGCGCAGATCATCGACGAGTTCGGCATCTACGCGACGCCGGGCTTCCAGATGGGCGCCAGCACGGAGGGCGCTCTCGCGCGCGTCTCCATCGGCGTCATCCCCGAGCTCACACTCGGGGACCTCTGGTTCATCGGCGCCGGTCCGGAGGTGTTCGCGGCGGCCGGCATCGACGACGATGTCGACGTGTTCGGTGGCGCGTACCTGATCGCGGCGCGCCTCCGCACCGGCTTCGCGTTCGGCAGCAAGCGGCCGGGGCGACGGCACGCGTTCACGCTCGCCTTCGACGGCCACGTCGACTTCTACGACGGCAAGGTCGGCGTCGCGCCGACCGTCGCGCTCGGCTACGACGCGTTCTGAGCGCGTGGGCGCCTCAGTGGGCGTCGGACGCCGCTGCTCGCGGCGCGCCGCCCGACCCACGCGAAGCGGCGACGGCGGGCGTGCGCCCGGCGAGGAGCAGCTCAGCCTCCGTGCGCGCGATCCAGTAGTCGCGGAGCGTGTCGACGTAGGCCGTCATCGTCTCGATCTGATCCCGCTTGGCGGTGAGCAGCTGGATGGGGCCGGTGTCCATCGCGTTGTACGTGCGCAAGGTCTGGTCGAGGATCCTGTCGCGCAGCGGGAGCAGCGTGCTCTTGAAGAACGCGGCGCTCTCCTTCGAGACGCGGAGCCGTCCGCTGACCACTCTCGCGGTCGCGCGGGCGTTGGTCGCTGCTGCGCGGTGCCGGCTCTCGGCGCCGCGCATCTCTGCCTCGGCCGCCGCCACCTCGCCTTGTCCCTGATAGAAGAGCGGGACCGAGACGGCGACCCGCGGGCCGATGCCCCAGCTCCCCTCTTCCCGCTCGGCGCTGACGCCGGCCTCGAGCTCGGGCGCGACGCCCTGCGTCCACGCGAGATCGGCGCGGCTGGCGGCCGACGCGTGTCGCTTCTCCTGAACGCGCAGCTCGAGGCTGGCCTCCACCGCCCGGGCTTCGAGGCCCTTGTCGTCGAACTCGGTCGGCTCGGGGACCTCCGCTGCCGCCTTCCAGGCCGCGCCCGTCTTGCCGTAGAGCCCGAGTGCGGTATTCAGCCGCTCCCTCGCGCGAGTCTGCTCGAGCTCGGCGCGGGCCACCGCGAGGCGGGCCTCCTCGTAAATGGCCTGCTGGGCAAGGGCGTCCAGGGGCGGAACGTTTCCGGCATCGAGGAGGCGGCCGGCGATCTCCGAGGACTGCGCAGCGGCGTAGAGCACCGTCTTGCGAAGCTCCAGGCTCTGGCTCGCCGCCTGCCAGTCGAAGAAGGCGGTCTTCGCCTCGAATACGACGTCGAGCGCCCGGCCCGCCGCATTCAGCGCGGAGGCCTCGAGCGCGGCGTCAGCGACGTTTTGCCTCGCCGGGATGAGGAAGAGATCGAGCAGCTCGATCGTGGCTTCGATATCGAGCTTCGTCTCGTCGTCGAAGAAGTTGGCGCCGAACCCGACCTTCGGGTTGGGCATCCGCAATGCGGAGATCAGGTTGCCTCGCGCGATGCCCACGTCCGCGAGCGCCGCCTGGATCTCGGCGTTGTTGAGGAGGGCGATGCGGGCCGCGGAGTCCGCGGTGAGCGGCTTCGCGAGGAGCTTGCCTACCAGGGCATCGTTCTCGCTGTCGCCGTCGGTCTCACCCGAGGCCATCTCCATTCCCGTGCGCGAGCGGACCTCGCTGCGCGCGAGCCCGATGCCTGCGTCCCTCGAGACGCAGCCGCCGCCGAGGAGCACCAGGCCGAGCGCCAGCCCGGCGAGCAGCGATCTCATTGGTGCGCTCCGTGATCGTGCTCCGGCGCGGTCTTCGGCTTGGGCTGCACGGGCACGAGGTCCATCTTGCACTTGGGGCAGACCCCCGGCTTGTCCGACTTGACCTCGGGGTGATGCGGACAGGTGTATTCGGTCGCGGCGTCTTGGGAAGGCGCCTGGGCATCGTGGTCATGGTGATGGGCGTGCGGGTCGTGGTCCGCGGCCGGTATCGGGGCGGGCGCGGCGCGCTCGGGATCGAACGAGGACGCCAGTGCGCCGATCGGCTCCGGTGATGCGGCGAGCTCTGCGCCCGCATCCGCGGGGCCGCCGCTCTTGACGTCGATGTCGCGTGAGGCGCACGCGGAGAGCGCCAGAAGGAGAGAACTGAGCAGCTTGGTCTTCATGGCTACACCTTGATCCCGTCGCGTGAAAGGTCTGCAGTCTCGGCGAGGCTCGCCACGGTTCCCTTCGGATGCTGGTACCAGCCGGGGTCGGCGTCGTAGCTCGTGAGCTTCTCGCGCACCTTGAGAATGGTGAACATCCCGCCCATGGTGATGGTGCCGAACTGCCCCGTGCCTCCGGACATCGGGATGCTGTTCGGCGGGACGGGCATCTTCATGTCCGCCATGTCACCCATTCCGTCTTGTCCCATCGTCATGTAGCCCGGGACGAGCTTGCGGACCTTCTGGTCGAGCTCGCCGGTCTTCATCGAAATGGTGTTGGGGAAGCGGTGGCCCATCTGGTTCATGATGTGATGGGTCATGTGACAGTGGACGGGCCAGTCGCCGGGGGCGTCCGCCACGAGCTCCACGTCACGCGTGCTGCCGACCGGAACCAGCACCGTCGCCTCCGGCCATTGCGCCGAGGTCGGGATCTGTCCGCCGTCGGTGGCGACGAGCTTGAAGAAGTGGCCGTGCATGTGGATCGGGTGGTGATCCATGGCGGAGAGGTTGCCGAATCGCATGCGGACGCGGTCTCCCTTCTTCACCACCAGCGGGGCCGTCCCGGGGAAGGCCTTCGCGTTGATCGTGAGGACGTTGAAGTCGTTCATCGCGAGCGGGTTCGGCCGGGACGCGCCAGCGGGGATGTTCCACTCGCTGAGCAACATCGCGAAGTCGCGCTGGACCTTGTAGTCGGCGCTCGGTCGGCGCGGGTGGATGACGATGAGCCCCATCAACCCGAGGGCCATCTGCGTCATCTCGTCATGGTGGGAGTGGTACATGAACGTGCCGTGCTGGCGGAGCGTGAGCTCGTATTTGAACGTCTCCTTCGGCTTGATGACCGGCTGGGTGAGGCCACCGACGCCGTCCATTCCGTTCGGTAGGAAGAGGCCGTGCCAGTGGACGGTCGTCGGAGCCGGCAGCTTGTTGGTGACGTAGATGCGGACGCGGTCGCCTTCGACCGCCTCGATGGTCGGGCCGTGCACGCGACCGTTGTACCCCCAACACTTTGCGCGCAGCCCGGGGGCGAACTCGTGGTCGACCTCCTCGGCCCAGAGGTGGAAGACCTTCACGCCGTCCACCACCTTGAAGGGGAGGGCGACGCCGTTCGGCGTGACGACCGGTGTGTAGTCCTTGCCCGGCATGCCAGGCGGCTCTGCCTTTGCGTCCTGACCGCTGTAGGTGGATTCCCAGCCCCTACCGGCGGGAGCGCCTTGTGCAGCGAGCGCGCGCTGCGCCTGCAGCGCGATGCCGCCGACGCCCAGCGCCCCACCGAGGAGTGCTTGTCTTCGCGAGATGGTCATGGGTCGTTCCGTTGGGGGGTGATGGCGGTCACCCAGGGTGGAGCCGCCGTTTCGAGCATGGAGACGCAGGTGGCCCCGAAGCATTACACCCGCCCATCACGAGGCGCCGAACAATGTCGGAGACCGGCGTGCCGCGTGCATCCGGTGTAATCCGAGGCGGGCGGCGACGTCAGCCAAGCATGATGCCCTCCACACACGCGCGCCACGCTGACGCTGCTCACTCCTGCTGCCCGACCTCGAAGGCCCACCACCAGCCTGATTCCGAGCCGCGATCATTCGGCTCGCGGACTGCGCGGGAATCGGACGCCGTTGTGTACACCTGCCCCATGCACCCGGAGGTCCGGCAGGTCGGCCCGGGCTCCTGCCCCAAGTGTGGCATGGCCCTCGAGCCCGAGATGCCCACCGCAGCACCTGCCGACGACAGCGAGCTCCGCGATAGGAGCCGCCGGTTGTGGGTCTCGCTCGTGCTCGCGGTGCCGCTGTTCGCCGTCTCGATGGGCGACATGCTCTTCGGCCATGCGCTCTCGCATGCGCTCGGGCACCAGCGCAGGGTCCTGCTCGAGCTGCTGCTCGCGACGCCCGTGGCGACCTGGGCGGCCTGGCCGTTCTTCGAACGCGCGATCCAATCGGTTCGTCATCGGAGCCCCAACATGTTCACGCTGATCGGGATGGGGGTCGCGGCCGCGTACGGCTACAGCGTGGTCGCCGCTCTCGTGCCCGGCAGCTTCCCCGCCGGCTTTCGGGACCAGACGGGCCAGGTCAGCGTCTACTTCGAGGCCGCGAGCGTCATCGTGACGCTCGTCCTCCTCGGGCAGGTGCTCGAGCTCCGCGCGCGCAGCCGAACCGGCGCGGCGATCCGCTCGCTCCTCGGGCTCGCAGCCAAGTCCGCGCGGCGAGTCGGGCCTGATGGTGCCGAGGAGGACGTTCCGATCGACGACGTCTCGGTCGGGGACGTGTTGCGCGTCCGGCCCGGCGAGAAGATCCCGGTCGACGGAGTCGTGGTCGAGGGACGAAGCTCCGTCGATGAGTCGATGGTGACCGGAGAGCCCATCCCGGTCGACAAGACCGTCGGCGATGGGCTCGTCGGCGCCACGGTGAATGGCACCGGGACGGTCCTGATGCGTGCGGAGCGGATCGGGAGCGAGACGATGCTCGCCCGCATCGTGGGGATGGTCGCCGCGGCGCAACGCAGCCGCGCGCCCATTCAGAAGACCGCCGACAGAGTCTCTGCCTATTTCGTTCCGGCGGTGATCGGCGTCGCGGTCCTGACCTTCGGCGTCTGGGCGGTGCTCGGGCCCGAGCCGGCGCTCTCGCATGCGCTGGTGAACGCCGTGGCCGTGCTCATCATCGCGTGCCCCTGTGCCCTCGGCCTGGCGACGCCCATCTCGATCATGGTCGCGACCGGCAGGGCAGCGTCCGTCGGCGTCCTCTTCAAGGATGCTTCGGCCATCGAGGCGCTGCGCAAAGTCGACACGCTGGTCGTCGACAAGACCGGCACTCTGACCGCCGGCAAGCCGCAGCTCGCGAGCGTCATTCGGCTAGGAGAGATGCCGGAGGACGAGATCGTCCGGCTCGCAGCCAGCCTCGAGCGACCGAGCGAGCACCCTCTCGCCGAGGCCATCCTGAGCGGAGCAAAAGTCCGTGGGCTCGAGCTGTCGCGGGTCGAGGCGTTCGAATCGGCTACGGGCAAGGGCGTTCGCGGGCGCATCGGCAGCCGGTCGCTCGCGCTGGGGAATGCGGCCATGATGCGCGAAATGGGCGCCTCGGCGTCCGGCGAAGCGGGAGAGCGGGCGGACGCGCTCCGGCGCGAAGGGCAGACGGTGATGTTCCTCGCAGTGGACGGGACCATCGTGGGGCTCGTGGGCGTCGCAGACCCGGTCAAGGACGGCGCGCCGGAGGCAATCTCGGCGTTGAAGGGCGACGGCATCCGGATCGTGATGATGAGCGGGGACAACCCGATCACGGCTCAGGCAGTGGCGCGCCGCCTCGGTATCGACGAGGTGATTGCCGGGGTCTTGCCCGACCAGAAGGCCGCTCGCGTGAAGTCCCTGCAGGCTGCGGGGCGTACCGTGGCCATGGCGGGTGACGGCATCAACGACGCGCCCGCGCTCGCTCAGGCCGACGTCGGGATCGCCATGGGGACCGGAACCGATGTGGCCATCGAGAGCGCCGGGGTAACCCTCGTCCGCGGCGACCTGCGGGGCATCGTCCGGGCGCGGACCCTGTCGCAGAAGACGGTCGGCAACATCCATCAGAACCTGTTCTTTGCATTCGTCTACAACGCGGCCGGCGTTCCGATCGCTGCAGGGCTGCTCTACCCGTTCTTCGGCCTTCTCCTGTCACCGATGTTCGCCGCTGCTGCCATGAGCGTGAGCTCGGTCTCGGTCATCGCCAACGCGCTCCGGTTGCGTACCGCCGCGTAAATGGATCGTCCTCACGCGCGTCAGCACCTGCGAAAGCGAGGATGACGATGAATACGAAGGTGTTGAACGGGCTGGCAGCGCTCGGCGGGGTCGTGGCGGCGGCAGCGATCGGCGCGACCGGTATGATCGCGACGGGCACCTACAACGTGGCGGCGACCGAGCCGCACGCCGGGCCGGTCGAGTGGGCGCTCCGCTCGACGATGGAGAGGTCGGTCCGTGAGCAGGCGGAAGACGTGGCGGTGCCGGCGGGAGTCGACGTGCGAGACCCGGCGCTCGCCGCCCGCGCCATCGGTCACTACAGCGTGGCATGCGCCGGTTGCCACGGAGCGCCAGGCAGCGAGCGCGCACCGTGGATGGTCCTCTACCCGGAGCCGGAGAACCTGACGCGAGCCGAGGTGGTCGATCGGTGGAGCGATGGGGAGCTCTATTGGATCGTCAAAAATGGCATCAAGGACACCGGTATGATCGCGCTCGGGCCCACCCACAAGGAGGAGGACCTGTGGGCGGTCACGGCCTTCGTCCGGCAGCTCCCGACCATGCCGAAGTCCGACTACGAGGCGCTGGTCGCGAAGTACCAGGCCGAGCACGCGGGGCACGCGCACCGATGACACAGCTCATCTCCGGAGCACGAGAGGGCCTGGCGCTGTTGCGACGCGCCTGGTTTGGTGGGAACGTCGAGTCGATGGCCGACGATCAAGCCGAGGAGCTCGAAACGAAGCCCAGCGCGGAGACGGTCCGCGTCCTGGTGGAGAACCACCGAGCCTTTCTCCAGTTCCTGGAGCGGCGCGTCGGCGACCGCGCGCTCGCGGAGGACATCCTCCAGGACGCGTTCGTCCGAGGCATCGGAAAGGCAGGCTCCATCCGGGAGGACGATTCGACGGTCGCCTGGTTCTATCGGACGCTCCGCAACGCCGTCATCGACCATCACCGACGAGTGAGCGCCGCCAGCCGATCACTCGCGCGCTTCGCCGACGAGCTCGCCGAGGAGGAGCGTGCGCCGGCCGAGATGGCGGAGCAGGTGTGCGGGTGCGTGAGCCGATTGGCAGAGACGCTGAAGCCCGAATACGCGGACGCCCTCAAGGAGATCGACGTGCAGGGCTCCTCGGTGAAGGAGTTCGCGGAGCGGCACGGCATCACGCCGAGCAACGCGGCGGTTCGCGTCTTCCGGGCGCGCGAGGCGCTCAAGAAGCGGGTGGCGTCGGCGTGCGGCACCTGCGCCGAGCACGGGTGTTACCAATGCTCCTGTGGTGAGCCGGCGCCAATCGCGGGTGAGAAGCCGGGCTGCGGCCACTGACGTGATGGTCGCGGCGGTCCGACGCCGAGGTGTGGATGTCCGAAATCAGCGTGCCGGGGCCGCGCCGCTCGGGACGAACCGGCGCCGATACTCCGATGGGCTGAGCCCGACCAGTCGGAGGAATGTCTTCCGGAAAGCGCCGGTGTCCTCGTAGCCGACGCCGAGCGCGATCTCGTCGATGCTCTTGCCGGAGCGCTCGAGCCAATCGCGGGCGCGCGCGACGCGCACGTGCTGCAGGTATTCGGTGGGACGGAGGCCCGTCGCGAGGTGGAATCGCCGGAAGAAGGTGCGCGTGCCGAGTCCGGCCGCCCCTGCCATCCGCGCGATGTCGACCTTCTCGCCGCTCTTGCGCTGCAGCCATCGCTGCGCCTTGAGGATGGCGTCGTCCCCGTGCGTGAGCGGGGGCGCGAACGCGCTGTAGAAGCGCTGCTCGCGTCCGCCGGGGTCGACCAGGAAATGGCGAGCCGTCATGAGCATCGTCGTCGGACCGTAGAGGCGGTCGATGAAGCGGAGGCCCAGGTCCACCCAGGCCATGACGCCCCCTGCGGTCACGATGTCTCCGTCGTCGACGACGAGCCGATCGACGTCGAGGCGAACCGCAGGGAAGCGCGACGAGAAGACCTCGCCCAGTCCCCAATGGGTGGTCGCTGGTCGGCCGTCGAGCAGGCCGGTCTCGGCGAGCAGGAAGGCGCCGGCGCAGATCGAGCACAGGGTCGTGCCGCGCCGGTGCTGCGCGACGAGCCAGCGCACCAGGGTGCGAGGCCCGTCCGTAGGCGGAGTCGCCCCGAGGCTCGGCGGGAGGATAAGAATGTCGAGCGGCTTGCCGACGCGCGGGGGCGCTCGGTCGCATCGAAGCAAAGAGACTTCCACCTCCGCCGGGCGACCACCGCGCAGACCATGTAGACGCTGCGCGGTGGCGAACAGATCCCGCAAGCCGAGGACCGCCGCCTCCTGGGCACCGGGATAACGGAGAACTCCGACCGTGGCGTGCATGTGTCACTTCTAGACCAGAGAATGGCAGCTCTGCCACTGCCCTCCGACGACGCGATCGAGCACGTTCCCTTCATGTCGAAGGCACTCGTCTTGATCGATATCCAGAACGACTACTTCCCCGGGGGCGCTTTCCCGCTCTGGAACGCGGAGGCCACCCTCACCAGCGTCGAAGCGGCGATCAGGCAGGCCGAGGCGGCGTCCGTGCCCGTGGTCCTCGTCCAACACGTCGCGAAGGCCGAGGCGGGCCCCTCTCCCTTCTTCAACGAGGGAACGCCCGGAGCAGCCATCCACGACCGGGTGCGGGCGGCCGCGCCGGCGGCCCCAGTCGTCGTGAAGACCCACGCCGATGCCTTCCACCGGACGAAGCTCGACGAGGTCCTGCAGGGCCTCGGCGCCACCGAGCTCCTTCTGGGCGGGATGATGACGCAGAACTGCGTGACCCATACGGCGCTCTCGAAGTCGGCCGAGCGGTACGCGGTGACGATCTTGCCGGACCTCTGCACGACGGTGAGCGAGATCCTCCACCTCATCGCGCTTCACGGCGTATCCACCCGCGTGCCGCTCGTGCCGGCGGCGAGCGCGATCGCTCCCTCGGGGACGTGAGCGTCAGAGCTTCTGGTAGGTGTTGCCGAGCTCGTCCTGGATCACGGTCGCCTCGCCGGTCGCGACGACGTTCAGCGTGGCGGGCTGGGGCACCGCTCGGAAGCTCCAGCCGGCGGGGAGCGCCAGCTTCGATCCGAGCAGGGGCAGCTCCCAGCGCACCAGGTCCGGATCGATCTGCTGGCTGAAGGACTGCATCACGTAGGTGTCGCCGACGGGGCTCACCAGCTCGTAGACCTCGCGTCCCGCGTCGAAGGTCCAGGTGTTGTCGCGCATGACGACCACCTCCGTGTAGGGCATGCCGCCTTGCATCTGCTGGAGCTGAGAGACCGGCAGCTGGAGCTCGGCCACCTTCTCCATGGTGATGCCGCCGAAGTCCTTCGTCTCACCGGTGGCCGAGCTCCCGGCGATGGCGGAGTCGAGCGCGAAGCGCCGAGGGCCATTGAGGACGGCCGCGGCTACCCCTTCGTCCTGTGCAATGGTCGCCGCGTCCAGCGCCTCCCATTGCTCGGCAGGGCATTCGTTGAACGAGGTCGTGTTGAAGACGCTGACCGTCGCCGTGCTGCCTTGCACGTCCACCAGCAGGACCTCGCAGTAGCGCCGGTTGAAGATGCTCGGGCCCGAAGGCCCCGAGGCGAAGAACTGCGCGAGGCGCCGCGCGATCTCGGGGCCCTGGTCGTCCTGAAGGAAGTGGCTCGCCTCGGGGAGTCGGCTGTGGGGCTGCCCGAGCGCGCCCGGGATGCTGGTCACGAGCTTCTCTTGCGTCGCGCACTGACCGAGACCGCCAGGGTCGTTGGAGGACCAAAGGGCGAGGAACGGCTTGTCGAGCGCGGTGAGACCCTCCCACGCGGCTTGGTTCTGACCGGCGAGCTCGTTGACCAGCGAAGGAAACACGCGCGGGCCGGCCAGGTAGATCCGGCTGGGAAACGGGGCGTCGTAAGCTGCCTCTTCCGCCGGCGGGATGTCGAACCAGGTCAGGGCCTCGAGCACCTCGGCTGGGTGGAAGCTCCGGGCCTTCATTGCGTAGCTCATCCAGCCGGCGAAGTCCGCGTCGAAGCCGAGCAGCTCGCAGCCGTCGTAGAACGAGGCCTGCTGCGCCGGGATCGCCGCGAATGGGAACGCGGCGTCGATCTCGACGTCGGGATCCTCGACGGGAGGGTAGGGCTGAAAGCCAGGCGGAACGACGGGTAGATCGCCGTCGCCGACAGCCACGCGCGCGAACCAATCGGGGTGCAGCCCCACGACGCGGAGGCCGATGAGGCTGCCCCAGTCCTGGACGAACAGGTTGATGTCCCTGAGCTCCAGGGCTTGGATGAAGCGCTCGAGGCGGTCGCCGTGGCCCAGGTAGCTGTAAGACGCGACGTGGATCGGCTTGTCGGAGCGGCCCATGCCGAGGTGATCCATCGCGATGACGCGATACCCGGCGTCGGCCAGGACCGGGATCATCTTGCGATAGAGATACGACCACGTGGGCTGCCCGTGGAGGAGCAACACCACAGGCCCGTTGCTCGGTCCCGCCTCGACGTACGCTTGCCTGAGCCCGTCGATGTCGACGTAATGCGGCTCGTAGGGCCAGTCGGGGAGCGACGCAAAACAAGCGTCCGGGGTGCGAACGAACTCGACGCCCGCGTCGGTGGTCATCACCACCGGCTCGCTGTCGCAGGCAGCCTCCGGGGTCGGGCCAGGCGAGGTCTCACCCTCGTCGCCACAACCAGAAGCGAGAGCAAGCGCGCCCAAGAGGGCGACGGGAAGGATGGAGGACCGAGTCTCGGTCATCCCGCAAGGGTGCGCTCTCCTCGCGCGCTCCTCAAGCGAGAACAGGGTCTGGTGGAGCGCTCTCGGCTGCGCTCAGCGAGGGCGAGCGAGGGTCTGCTCGAGCTCGCTCGCGGGACGTCCGTCGGCGACCTGTCGAAGGTAGATCGCGAGGACCTGAACGGCGACCGGCGGCGGTGGCCCGGCGCAGGGGCCCGACCAACCGATCTCGCGGCCTTTGCCGAAGACGACACGGGCCGCGACGGAGGTGATGGCGTCGCAGGGGATGCTTGGCTCGGTGCTCGGCTTGGCCTTGCCGACCTCCTCCATGAGGGCGCGCAGCGCGGAGAGCTGCTTGGCGTCCAGCGTGCCGGAGGACGGGCTCGCGCCCGAGCGGGTCCACGAGCCGTCGGTGCCGACGCGGATGGTGGTCGAGTCCTCCGGGCCGACGAGGGCGAGGCTCTGGAACGTCACGAGGCCCGGGTCGGTGACGGCGGGGAACGCGCGTGGTGCAGAGGGCTCTGCAGGCGCAGGCTCGGCCTTGACGCTCCCTGTGCTCGCCGTCGTGACACCCGGCGCCGACACCCCTTGGGGAGCGGCGCTCGAGCGGGCCGGTGACGGGGCGGGGGACACCTCGCCGGACACCTCGCCGGACGAGGCAGGTCGAGCGGGCGATGCGCTGCAGCCGGTGACAGCGAGCGCGAGAAGGAACGGAAAGGCTGCTTTCATGTGCGCGGAAGGAACGAGGACGGGGCCGTCACCTTACAGCGTCGCAGGGGCGGGGGGGCTGGTCTGATTCCAGGCCCAGCTCCGCCCATCCGGCGCGGAGCCTTGACAGAGCCCCCCACCAAAGGGAGATCCTTACCCGTGCTCCGCGCCCTCTCACGCCGCCTCCTAGCGCTCGTTGCGCTCGTGGTGCTCGTGATGTCGCTCGGCCGCGGGCTCGAGTTCCTGTGGTGCCCGGGGATGCAGCAGGTCGTGGCCTCGTGCTGCTGCAACACGAAGAAGGAGCCCACGCCCGGGCCCGCGGTGGAGCGGAAGGGCTGCTGCGAGGCGAAGGCCGTGCCCGAAGGCGCGCCCGCCGTCAGCAACGACACCGTCAGCTTCGCTGCGCCGGCGGCGCTGGCGGAGGCCATCGTTCCGGCTCCGATCCCCGCCCCGGCGCGGCTCGCGGCGACCGAGTCGGAGGCGGACGCCAAGGTCCGACTCTGCACGTTTGCGCGTGCAGGGCCCCGCGCGCCGATCCCCATCCTCAACTGTTCGCTCCTGATCTGAGGGCCTCCGTACGTGCCGTGCGCGCCGCGCTTCGTCGCGGCCGACCACCGCCGCCCGGAGGCCTCTCATGCGAACGATTCCATGCGTAGTCCTGCTTTGCCTTTCGTCCTGCGTCTCGCACGCCGCAGTCTCGGCGCGAGCCGCCGCTGAGTCCGAGCTCGCCGAGCCGATCGTCGTCGATGGCCCGCCCGAGAGCGGCGCCGTGCAGACCGGTGGATGCGCCGATCTGGCTCGCGCGGTCGCGTCGCGCCACCCCGGGGCTCGCGCGGCGACCCAGCGCGGGCGTGCGTCGCTCGCCCGCTCGCGCGCGAAGGGGTCGTTGCCGCCGCCGCGAGCTGCCTTCGAGGTCTGGGACTTTCCCATCGGCGCGCCGGAGACGGCCGACGAAGACGGCATGTACATGGTCAGCCTCGGGCAGGAGCTCCCCGCGCCAGGCATGCGGAGCGGCGAGGCCCGCGCGGACGCGGAGGAGGCCCGTGCCGATGCGGCCGAGGCGCGCGAGCGCGCCCGCATGATCTACGGCGAGGTGGCGCACGCTTGCGTCGACTGGGCCGGCTCCGCGGCGGCGATCGATCACTGGCGTCGCTACCTCTCGCTCGTCGAGTCCTCGCGCGAGGCGAGCGTCGCCGCGTTCCGAGCCGGCGCCCCGCTCGCTGGCGTCGCTCGCCTGGACGCCGAGCTGGCGACCGCGGAGCGCAAGCTCGCCATCGCGGAGGAAGAGACCCGCCAGGCGCGGCGCACCCTCGAAGAGCTGACACACGGCCTGGCGAAGTTGCCCGCCGATCCGCCGGCGCTCTCCGCGCTCTCGAACCCGCCCCCGAGCGGTGGGGCGGTATCGGAGCGCGACGACGTGCGCGCCGCCCGCGGGCGCGTCGAGGGCGCGCTCGCGCAGTCCGACGTTGCCGAGGCCACGGCGCTCGAGCCCGAGCTCGAGGTGCGCGCCACGTACATGCAGACGCCGGGCGCGCGCGCAGGGCTCGGCGCGATGGTGGGGATGTCGCTGCCGTGGCTGTGGGGCGGCGGCTCGGATGCCCGAGAGGCGGCGGAGCACGACGTGAACGCGGCGCGCTCCGAGCTCGAGAGCGCGCAGCGAAGGGCGCGCGCCGAGGTCACGCGGGCGGACGGGCAGGCGCGTGTCCTCGGCCGATCGCTCCAGATGCTCACGGAGCGCGAGATTCCGGCTGCGGAGCGCGCGATGGAAGCGCACCACGCCAGCGCGACCGGCGCCATGTTCGATCTCGCCGAGTGGCTCGAGGCTGCCCTGGCGCTGAGGCAAGCTCGGCTCGACGAGGTCGAGACGCGGACGGCGCTCGCCCATGCTCTGGTCGACCTGGCGATAGCGCGCGGGACCCCGACCGCTCGCGAAGGCAGGAGGGCGCCGTGAGCGAGACGGATACGACCCACGAGATCCGCGGGATGCGGGCCATGGCGGTGGTCCGATGGATCATCTTCACCGCAATGGCGGTGGTCGCCGCCGGGACCTGGTACGTCTTCGAGCTGCGTGAGGAGCCGGCCGCGCACGGTCCCGACCGGTTCTACTGCCCGATGCATCCGCAGATCCGCTCGCACGACGCGGGCACCTGCCCAATCTGCTTCATGAAGCTCGAGCCGATCCCGGAGGAGCGCGGCGCGACCGCGCCGCCAGCCGGACCGAGCGCCTCCGCCCCCACCCAGCCCGGCCCCGGCGAGACTCCGCCGGGGACGCGGCAGGTCATGCTCACGACCGAGCGCCAGCAAACGGTCGGTATCGCGGTCACCGAGGCCGAGGAGCGATCGCTGTCGCGCGAGCTTCGGTTCTCGGCAATGGTGGATTCACCCCAGCGCGCCATGAGCGAGGTCCGTGTGCGCACCGACGCATTCGTGGAGCAGGTGAATCCTGCGGAGGCCGGCCAGACCGTGAAGGCCGGTGAGCCGATGGTCTGGATTCATTCGGCCGATCTCGTCCGCGCTCAGAACGAGCTCCTCCTCGCGGCCGCGTCGCCGATGGCCCACTCAGCGAGCGATTCGGCCTCACCCTCCGCCGAGTCACCGCTGGTCGAGGCCGCTCGCGACCGGCTCGGGCTCCTGGGCATGCACAAGGTCGACATCGACGCGGTCCTGAAGGCCGGCAAGCCGAAGCGGCTCGTCCCGGTGCGCGCGCTCTCGTCCGGTGTCGTGGCGGAGAAGCGAGCCGTCATGGGCTCGGTCGCCTCGCCGCAGGACCTGCTCTTCCGGATCGTCGATCTGGAGAAGACCTGGGTCGTCGCCACGGTCCCGAACGAGGAGCTCGCGCTGGTTCGGGGCGGGCTCGCCGGCGTCTTCCAGACCCAATCGGGCGCGGGCAAGCTCGAGGTGGAGGCGTCGGTGGTGGAGCCCGCCGTCGCGGCAGAGACGCGCACCGCGCGCGTCCGCTTCCTCGCGAAGAAAGGAGAGGCGCTCCCGCTCCCGGGCGAGATCGGCACCGTCGTCGTGAGCTTGCCGGAAGCGCCCTACGTGGTGGTGCCGCGGGACGCGGTGATCGACACCGGGGAGGCACGTTATGTGTTCATCGAGGTCTCGCCCGGCGTGTTCGAGCCACGCACCGTGCGGACGGGCGCGCTCCTCGGCGAGCAGCGCGCGATCGAGGCCGGTGTAAAGAAAGGCGAGCGCGTCGTCGCGCGCGGAGCCTTCGTGCTCGACTCCGAGAGCCGCCTGCAAGCCGCGCTCGCGCCGGCCGCCGCGCCCTCGGCCAGCGCCTCCCATACGGGGCACCCGTGATCGGGAAGATCATCGAGCTGTCGGCGCGGTTTCGCGTCTTCGTGCTGGTCGTCGGGCTCGCGCTCGGTGTCGGTGGCGTCGCGTCGATGCGCGCGGTCGAGCTCGACGCCATCCCCGACCTCTCGGACCCGCAGGTCATCGTCTTCACCGAATGGATGGGACGGTCACCCACGCTGGTCGAGGACCAGGTCACCTATCCGCTGGTCGCGTCGCTCCTCAATGCGCCTCACGTGGTGGAGGTGCGCGGTCAGAGCATGTTCGGGATGAGCTTCGTCTACGTCGTGTTCGACGAAGGGACGGACGTGTATTGGGCGCGCTCGCGGGTCCTCGAGTACCTCGACTCGGCGCAGGCGAAGCTCCCGCCCGACGCGCGCACACGGATCGGCCCCGACGCCAGCGGGATCGGCTGGGTCTACCAATATGGTGTCCTCGACACCACCGCCACACGCGACAGCGGCGCGCTTCGGACCCTGCACGATACGTCGATCCGTTTCGCGCTCGCGAGCGTCCCCGGCGTGGCCGAGGTGGCGACCGTCGGCGGCTTCGAGCCGCAGTATCAGATCACCCTCGACCCGGCCCGGCTTCGCCAGTACGGGCTCACCTTCCAGGAGGTCGCCGACGCCGTCCGCAAGGCGAACGGGGAGGTGGGCGGACGCCTGCTCGAGATGAGCGAGCGCGAGTACTTCGTTCGCGGGCGTGGCTACGTCGGCTCGGCGTCGGATCTCGAGTCCGCCGTGCTCCGCACCGGCCCGGGTGGAGCCCCGGTGACGATCCGCGACGTGGGAAGCGTGCGGATGGGCGGCGACATTCGCCGCGGAGCGGCCGACTGGAACGGCGAGGGGGAGGTGGTCTCCGGTATCGTCGTGATCCGTTATGGCGAAAACGCGCTGGACGTCATCCGCCGCGTGGAGGCTCGCATCGCGGAGCTCTCCCCGTCGCTCCCCCGCGGGGTCGAGCTCCGGCCGGTCTACAACCGTGCCTCGCTCATCGAGCGCGCGATCGACACGCTGAAGGGCACCCTCGTCGAGGAGATGATCGTCGTCGCGCTCGTCATCTTCCTCTTCCTGCTGCACTTCCGCTCCGCCCTCCTGCCGATCATCGCGCTCCCGCTCGCCGTGGCCATCGCGTTCATCCCCATGTGGCTGTTCGGCATGCCGGCCACGATCATGTCGCTCGGCGGCATCGCGATCGCCATCGGCGCGACGGTGGACGCCGAGATCGTGATGGTCGAGGCCGCGCACAAGAAGCTCGAGAACGCTCCGCCCGACCTCTCGCGCGCGGAGCGCAACAAGCTCCTCGCCGAGGCCGCTCGCGAGGTCACTCCAGCGATCTTCTTCTCCCTCCTCATCATCGCGATCTCGTTCATTCCGGTCTTTGGCCTCACGGGCCAGGCCGGACGCCTCTTCCGGCCGCTCGCCTTCACCAAGACGGCGGTGATGCTCTCGGCGGCGCTGCTCTCGATCACGGTGGCGCCCGCGCTCCGCGAGATCCTCCTGCGCGGCAAGATCCACAGCGAAGCGAAGCACCCCGTGTCGCGCGTCATTCGGCGGTTCTACGAGCCGTTCGTGCATGTCGCGCTGAAGAGCCCGCGGACGACCGTGCTCATCGGGCTCTTCGCCGTCCTCTCCGCGATCCCGCTCGTGCCCCGCCTGGGCAGCGAGTTCATGCCGCCGCTGGACGAAGGCGATCTGCTCTACATGCCGACGACCTTTCCCGGCATCTCGATCGAGGAGGCACGGCGGCAGATGCAGGTCCAGGACGCCGCCTTGAAGGAGTTTCCCGAGGTGGAGAACGTGCTCGGCAAAGTGGGCCGGGCGGACTCCCCGACCGATCCGGCGCCGCTCTCGATGGCCGAGACCGTGGTCCAGCTGAAGCCACGAAGCGAATGGCGGACCAAGTACGTGCGGCGCTTCTATCACGGCTGGGCGCCGGTCTGGTCTCGGCCGCTCTTGACGAAGCTCTGGCCGGAGTTTCGGACCCTCTCGCGCGAAGAGCTGGTCGAGGACATGAACGCGCGACTCCGATTCGCCGGCTGGACGAACGCGTTCACCCAGCCGATTCGCAACCGCGTCGACATGCTCACCACCGGCATTCGCACCGCGGTCGGCATCAAGGTGTATGGCCACGACCTCGGCGCGATCGAGCGATCGGGCGTCCAGATCGAGCGCGTGGTCAACGGCGTGCCCGGCACGCGCAGCGTCCTCTTCGAGCGCCAGCAAGGTGGCACCTACCTGGACATCCTCCCGGACCGCGTCGCGTTGGCACGTTACGGCCTCACCGTCGCGGACATCCAGGACGTGGTCGACGGCGCCATCGGTGGCGCCCCCATCACGACGACCGTGGAGGGGCGTGCGCGGTATGGCATCAACGTCCGGTACGCCGAGGACTTTCGTTCCAGCGCGGAGTCGGTGGCGGAGGTCCTCGTCCCGATCCCGGGCGCGGGAGACCCGGCACAAGCGAGGCACGTGCGCCTGGCGGACGTCGCCTCGGTCCGCGTCGTCTCGGGGCCACCGATGATCCGGGACGAGTCCGGGCTGCTCGTCGGGTACGTCTACGTGGACGTCGCGTCGGACCGCGATATCGGCAGCTACGTCGAAGACGCCCGCCGCGCCGTCGACGCTGCGGTTGCAGCCGGCGCGGTCCAGCTCCCGGAAGGGGGGCGCGTCCGCTGGACCGGCCAATACGAGCTCCTGCAGGAGATGGAAGAGCGGATGAAGCTGCTCGTTCCCCTGGCGCTCCTCTCGATCGTCCTGCTCCTCTACTTCCAGTTCCGGAACTTCACCGAGGTCCTCATCGTCGTGCTCTCGGTGCCGTTTGCCCTGGTCGGCAGTGTCTGGGCGCTGTTCCTCCTCGGCTACAACCTCTCCACCGCCGTCTGGGTGGGTGTCATCGCGCTCGTCGGGCTCGCCGCGCAGACCGGCGTCGTGATGATCGTCTACATCGACCACGCGTACGAGCGCCGCCTCGCTGCGGGGAAGATCAACTCGCTCGACGACATCGTCGACGCCCACGCGGAGGGGACGATCCAGCGTGTTCGGCCGAAGCTCATGACCGTCGGAACGATGTTGATCGGTCTGGTCCCCCTGCTCTGGGCCGAGGGGTCCGGCGCGGACGTCATGAAGCGCATCGCCGCCCCGATGGTCGGCGGGCTCTTCACGAGCGCGTTCCTCACGCTGGAGATCGTCCCGGTCATCTACACCTACTGGCGCTACGAGCAGCTCGTCCTGCGGCGCGTCGAGGCGCGCTCGGCGGAGCTCTTCGCTGCGCTCCTCCGGTTCATCGGTGTCATCCGCGCGAGCGCGGCGCTCTCCGGCGCCTCGGTGATCGCGCTCGTCTACGTGCAGGGATGGCGACCGGTCCTCTATGCGGGGGTGTTGAGCGGCGCGGTCGGCTTCGTCGGCGGTCTGGCAGCTTATCTGTGGGCGCGTTCGCGCGCGGTCCGGGAGACCGTACAATCGATGACAGGAGAGAGTCATGCGTGAGCTGTTCATCCCCGCGGTCCTGTGGGTCTCGGTGCTCGGATGCGGGAGCGAGACGGCCGCCCAGCCCGCCGACGGCCGGCCCGTCATCGCCATCACGGTGGACCAGACTGGGTACACCCCCGCCGAGGTGACGGCGAAGGGCGGTGAGCCCGTTCGCCTCGTCTTCACCCGCACCTCGGACGACGGCTGCGGCCAGCAGCTCGTCTTCAAGGACCAGAAGATCCGCAAGGACCTGCCGCTGCAATCGCCCGTTGCGGTCGACATCACCATGCCAGCTTCGGGCAAGGTGACGTTCTCCTGCGGAATGGACATGTACCGCGGGGCGGTGGTGATCGAATAGCTGGTATGCTTCGACGATGTTGGGACGCTTGCGCGCAGCAACGAGAAGAAGCGCGTATCGCGCGGTGGTCGGCGGCTTGCTCCTCCTGGCCAACTGCGGCGACGACGGCAGCGGCGGCGAGGGCGCGGCCGGAGGCGGGGTGGCGAGCGCCGGGAACGGCTCTGCGCAGACCGGCAGCGGCGGGCCGACAGGCGCCGGCAGCGGCGGGTTCTGTGACGAGGCGCTGGGGCCGGACGACGTCGTCTTCCTCGATGCGGCCGAGGTCGTCCACGAGGGCGACTACCTGGACCTGTCGGAGTTCGTGAACCCCGCGGTTCCGAAGAACTGGGAGTCCCCCGTCGACTACGCGAATGGCGAGGTGACCGTGTGCATCGAGCTGCTCGAGATCGGCGACCCATCGGCCGTTCCCATCTATTACCTCGTCGGCTGGGGGGACGGCGCGGACGGCTACATCCGCGGCGGGGCGATGTTCGAGGAGCCGGCCGGACAAGTGAAGGAGCGCGTTCCGGTGAAGGACTTCCAGCGGGTCGTGAACGGCGTCGATGCGGGGAGCGTGGGGGACGACTGGGACTGGTCCAACGCATTCGACACGGTAAACGGGGACGCCTGGGGAAGCTCACCCCCTTACCCGCTCCGCGCACGCGTGAAGCTGACGCTTCATCCGAACTGAGGCCGCCCGCCCGTAGTCAAGTCGCTGGTGAGGCGATAAGCTGGAATTATGCGGTTGGCTCCATCTCCTCGGCTCGTCGCGGCGGTGCTCCTGGTGCTCGCGGTCGGATGCGGAGAGGACGGGGGCTCGACGAGCGGGCCGGGCGGCGGAGACGAGGGCGGCGCCGTCAACACCTGCAGCCCGCCCTGCGGCCCAGGCGAAGCGTGCAGCGGCGGCCAGTGCCTGCCGGCGAACCCCGACGGCTGCATCGAGCTCACGAGCATCTCGGCCTTCCGGTTCGACGCCGGCGCGGACAGCGGCTGGTTCACCGCGGCGTACGGCGCGGGCTTCGAGCCCCAGCTGGCCGAAGGCTGGCAGGTCCTGCAGATGAAGCTGAATGACGGGGCGACCGGCTCGTTCGATCTGACGCAGGAGCCGGTCGACACGGATGACTGCACCCGGTGCGTCTACGTCGCGTACGCCGGCTCGGGAGACAACTTCCAGCTCGACCTCGCGACGAAAGGCACGCTCGTCATCGACGAGATCGACGAGGCGACCGGGCAGGCTCGCGGGAGGCTGGTGGACGTCACGCTGCGCCATGTGGAGCAGGTCGCGCTACACAGCTTCGAAGGCTTCGCCTCGGAGCACTGCGTCCACATCACGGAGGCCACATTCGACACGCGCGCCATCGACGGCGCGGCCTGCCTCTCACAGGGCGATTGCCCGAACGGCATGTTGCAAGCCTGTGACCCGAGGACCAAGAGCTGCGTCGCTGCGCCTTGCTCGCGTGACCAGCCCACGTGCGCCGGAGGCGACACGTGTATCGTGCAGCACGCGCTCTTCGGAGCAGGGGCCTGCTACGCCACCTGCGCGCCCTTCACGAGCGGCACCTGCGACGCTGGCCAGGACTGCGTACCCGTCGACTACCTGGGCGACACGGGCGTTTGCAAGCACCAGGGCCCCGAGATGCCCGAGCCGGTGATCGACCTCGGCCCCGAGCGAACCTGCGAGCCCCACCACATCGCGACGGGATGCAGCCCTGGTCACGTCTGCACGAACGACGCCCCGTATTGGCACTACAACAACTGCGTCGCCCAATGTGACTACTTCTCCGACGCGCCAGGTTGCAGCGCGCCCGCGAAGTGCTCGGTGATGTTCCACAGCCGGGCCGATCTCGAGACGACGTACCTCTGCGGCGCCGGCGACTGTCATTTCGGAGGGATCTGCATCACCGGATCGGAAGAGGGGGCGTTCGGTGAGCCGTGTGGCGAGGGTTACGAGGAAGGCTGGGATTGCGCCGGGGACGCGACCCACCTCGGCCGTTGTAAGGAAGATGGCGACGGCGTGCTCCGTTGCCGCAAGCCCTGCCGCCTCGACGCCCCGAGCTGCGATGCCGGAGAGGCGTGCGTCGAGCTCGTGATCGACGAAGGGACGGATGACGCTCGCCCCATTCCGGGCGTCGGCGTGTGTCAGTAGGCGATCACGCCCTGGTAGGCTCAGAAACTGGAGCTCGCATGTCTCTTCTTCGGCTTGGCTTGCTCGTCGCGGCGCTGACCTCTCTCGCAGCGTGCTCCTCGTGCGAGGACGGCGGTGGGACCGGCGGCGCGGGGGCCGGTCACTCGACTGGCGGAGACGGCATCGGCGGCAAGGGGCCGGCGTGCACCGACTGCACTCCGGCGGGCGACATGGTGTTCCGATTGCCTTCCCCTGATGGTGCCGTCCTCTGGACCGCACCGACGATGGACAAGATCCTCCGCGAGGCGGAGCCGCCCTCCCTCGAGGGCGCGAACATCCAGATCTACGCAGCCAAGAACGAGTTCGAGCCCTTCCAGATCGCCGTCCGGGCGGACGCCGGCTCGAGCGCGACCTTGAGCCTGAGCCCGTTCATCGGTCCCTCCGCGATCCCGCGCGTGGAGATCACACGGGTCGACTACGTCAGCATCGCGGAGCCGTCGGACTCTGCGTCCATCCCGAGCGGCCGCATACCGGATGCGCTCGTTCCGACGAGCTTCGGCGCGAGCGAGTCTCTGCCGGCGAGCGAAAATCAGCCATTCTGGGTCACGGTCTATGTGCCCCCGGACGCCGCGGCGGGTGACTACACGGCGACGCTCACGGTCTCCGTCGGCGGGAGCACGGTCGACGTGCCCGTCTCGCTCCACGTGTTCGACTTCGCGCTCCCGTCCGACATCGGCTTCGATGGCAACTGGAACGCCAGCATCGCCGATCTCGGGGGCTCGGAGAGCCTCGAGAAGGTCCAGGCGATCAAGGACTTCTTCTTCGAGCACAGGCTGGTGCCCTCCTCCGTCGCGTGGCCTGCCGGGCTCAACTACAATGGTGGCATCGCGTACGACTGCGCCTCCGGCACGTTCATCGAGGAGCAGAACGCCTACGACTTCTCCCAGCTCGGGCCGAAGTACATCGACGGCGCAGGGTGGAACGGCGTCGGCTTCCCCAGCTTCCAGATCATGCAGTTCGTCGACAACTCGACGCCGCGCCCGCAGACGTTCTGCGGTGTCGACCGAGGCGGCGACCACTACGGGACATCCGCCAACAATGCCGAGTGGTCGAAGCTCCTCACGGCGATCGACGCGTACCTCGCCGCGCACGGCTGGGCCGACAAGGGCTATTACTACGTACAGAACGAGCCTCAGTGGCCGGCGGACTACGATCTGGCCGCGTTCCTCGCTGCGTTGACGAAGAGCGCGGCGCCTGGTCTGCGCATCGCGATCAGCGAGGAGCCGAAGCCAGAGATCGTCGAGAACGCCATGGCGGGCGGCGCGAGCTACGATCTGTGGTGGGCCAACCTCTCCGAGTTCTCGCCGGACTACGCCGCCGCGAGGCAGGGCCTCGGCGAGGAGGTGTGGTGGTACTTCCTCTATGGCGATCTCCCACCGCACTTCAACCCGATCACGATCGACCACCCGGGGCTCGAGTCTCGCATCGGCCACTGGGCGGCGTGGAAGTACCGCATCCGTGGCTTTGCCTATTACTCGGTCACCGGATGGGGCAGCGATCCCTATTCGAACCCGAAGCCGATGGGGACGAATCAGAACGGAGACGGCTTCCTCCTCTATCCTCCGCAAAATGGTCGCATCGTCGACAGCATCCGGTTCGCGCTGCTGCGTGAGGGCCAGAGGACTACGAGTACTTCCGCTTGGCCGCCGGGGCGATTCCCACCACGCCCGGAAGCGAAGTCGGATGCGACGCCTCGGTTGCGAGCGCCGTGTCTTCCGTCACGTCGTTCACGCGTGACGCTTCGGCGCTTCAGCACTTGCGCAACGAGCTCGGCGCCTATCTCGGTGGCGAACGCAACGGCTGCCCCGTCCTCGACTCGAAGCCGCCCGGCGCCCACCCTCGTGCGGCCTACTACATCAATTTCCAAGATCCTGCGGGGGAGCCGAGCGCCTCGCCGCTCTCGGTGAACGGCCAGGACTGGCTCAAGATCGGCTGGGATGGATACGACGCTGCCGCCGGGTATGGCTGGTCCGGGCCGTACATCGGCGACCCGTCGATCATGCTCTACGCGTACGCCGACGCGCCGGTCGACGAGCTGCAGAGGAGCATCATCTACAACGACTACGGCCGCACCGACACGTTCAACTGGGATATCGAGAACGGTCGCTACGCCGTCACCGTGTCCATCGGCTGGTACGACAGGACGTACTCGATGCAGCGTGTGGTCGTCGAAGGTCAGGTGCTCTACGACGACGTGGAGACGAGCCCTGCGACCCCTTACCTCGTCGAGAGCCTGACGATCGATGTAGCAGACGGAAACGTCACCCTCGAGGTGGGCCAGGACAACGAGTACACGATGCTCAACTGGCTCAGCATCGTGCCGGTGGACTGACCGTTGATGCCACCGGCGGCAGACGAAAAGACGCTCGCGCAGATCGAACCAAACATCGGAAGGCGAGCGTGCGCGGCCCCGAAGAGGGTAAGGTGTGAGGATGACGTCACGCAGCCAATACGCGGCCGCCCTGGAAGGCCGCGGGCTCTCGTCGGCCGACGCGATGACGCTGGCTGACGCCGCGTTCCGGCTCGTGGATGCCAAGTCGGAGGCACCGCTCCTGGAGGGGCTCGCCGCTCGGCTCCCGGAGGCTGACTGGGCCGCGCTCCTCGGCGTCGTCGTGGAGGCGCAGGCGCGCGGGCCCGAAGGGCCGCGCGCCCCGGCCTGGCGGCGCCTCTACGTCGCGGGCTGCCCGATCGACAACATCCACCGCACGTTGTGGCACGCGTTCCAGGACCCCGACGCCGACATCCAGGACTGGGCTTGGTTGCCGATCGACGCCGCAATGGCGAACATCGAACGTTACGTGGAGCTCGAGCTTCCGCGCGTCGGCTCGATGCGATTCGGTGTGGGGCTCGGATGCGAGGCGCTCCTCTCCAATGCGACCGCCGGCTTTCGCGAGCTCGTCCGGCTCGGCGCATCCCCCATCTTTCTCGGGCAAACCATCAACCTGTGCCGCAACGTGCTCTCGCCCGCGCTGCGCGCTCGCGTCGATGCGAGCGCGGGCCTGCGCGCCCCCGTGATGGAGACGATCGACAAGGAGCCATGGCAGGACGAGCTCTTGGACCTGGGCGACGTCGATGAGCTCGTCCTGCAGCGCTGGCTCGATTCCCTGGCGCAAATGATCGAGACCGGCGCCGCCGCCCACGATCGAAGCGCGGATCGCTTCGTGTCCGCCGACGAGCCCCTCACCCCGCGCCGCATCCGGCCTCGCCCCGCACCACAGCCGGCCGCCCCGCGCCCTGCCCACCTGGCCGGGCTCCTCGCCGGCATGCAGGCGCAGCTCGAGCCGTGGCAACAAGAGGTGAAGCTGGGCTCGATCGACGTTCTCGACCCGCTCGAGTGGCTGACCGGGCTCGCAGAGAACCTGAGATTGTGACCCTCCCGCGTTGCTGCCCGGGGGCTCGGTGAGGTTGACGTGATCCGATTGGCCCGGCTAGCCGAGGGCGGGCTTCGGATCGGTCTCCGGGTCGGTCGGCAAGACGGGTCGCAGCCCATCCACCGGAACGGAGAGGATGATGGTTCGTCCGACCGACTGAATGATTCGGACCGGAATCTCCAGCGTGCCGGCACGGAAGATACCGCGGTGGGCTCCGAGCTGGTCCGCGATGTCTTTGCGCAATGCGATCTGAAGAGATTCTACCCGCCACTCGTCCGTTTCGATGAGGAGCGCGCTGACCTCACCGACCAGCTGCCCATCGGCAGCGATGACGGTCCGTCCCCTGATGGTTTCGTCGGGTGCCAGCATGCCTCTTTCTCCTCTTCGCGCGCCGAACGAGGTCCCGCGCTCGAAAGAATGTCGGTGCAAGATCGGCACCGCCGCTCATCCCGTCACAGGACCGCGAGGGTCGCGTCGAGGCTGGTGGCGAGGTCACGGTAAGGGAGCGGCCAGCTGGCGGCCGGGCGGACGACCAGCCGCAGGCGAGGGTCAGCCGCACGCAGATCGAGGTCCAGCAAGCCGAGCCAGAGCGACGAGGCCGAGTTGGCGAGCAACGCCGCGCCCGCGGACGCCTTCTTGGCGACGAGCTCGAGGGTGGGCGGCAACGCCGCATCGGATTCTCCAGGCGCGGGCGGCAAGCGTACGTTGGCGATCAAGAAGGGCGCGTCTTCCTGGGCCCTGGTCTCGAGCAGCTTCTTGAACGAAGGCAACATCTGGCTCAGCAGCGTCGTCGGCGCCTCGGCGCTCTCCTCGCTGACGAAGACGTCGAAGACGGCGCTTCCGATCGCGACCGCGAGCGCAGCGCTCGGCCGCGCGGGGGAGGCCAGGAGCTCGGCCTCGAGGCTCGCGAGCGCATCGGCCGTCGCCGGGCCTCGCACCCCGGTGAGCTCGCCACGATACCAGAGCGTGCTCTTCCACGTGGCGCCCTTGGCCATGGAAGCGCGCTGGGTCAGCGCGTCGACTGCGTTTCGGAGCTCGTGAAAGCCCGCACCGAGATCTGGCTGCACCTCGACCGAGAGCGAGAGACCTTTCGGGCCGATCGTGCAGCGATGCGGCTCGGCGCGTGTGACACGTCGCGCTGGGCGGACGCCGATCGATTGCAGGAGCTCCCGGCGCTGCAATGCAGCGAACAGATGGATCTGCATCGTCGCGAGGTCCCAGCCGACCTCGGCGTCGATGCGCTCGGCGGTGGTGCTGGCGAGCGCATCGGTGAGGCGCTCGATCTCGCCGGGCTTGAACCGGGCGGCCAGCAGATGCAGGTCGCGGTCGAGGCGGTCGAGCGAAACATGGTCGTCGGCTCGCGCCGCGTGCTCCGCCCTGGCTGTCAGCTGGGCCGACGCGAGCGCAGGGCTCGACCTGGCGATGACCTCCGCCAGGTGCGGGTAGCGCGCGAGCGGATCCGGTGCGGGCGGCTCTGGTGCAGGCGGCTCGGGAGCAGACGGCTCCGGTGCAGGCGGCTCCGGTGCAGGCGGCTCGACCGTTGCCGCCTCGGCGGCGATTTCGGCGGCTTCGGCCTCGATCCAGTCCGCGACGGGATCCGGCGGCGCCGGACGAGCCAGGGAAAGGTAAAACGCGCGCTCCCGAATGCGGCGGATTCGCTCGGCCTCGTGGTCCGTCGTCATCGTGCGCGAAGCGTACAAGCAAACGCGGCCGCAGGGAGAGCGCGGACGACGCGCGAGGGGGAGGATACGACCGACATCGCGTGCCGACGCTAGTCCACGATCGCGCCGAGCCCGTCGGTGTACACGTCGTCGACGCCAATCTCGACGCCCAGCGCGGCGATCGAGAAGCGCTCTCCGCGAACGTGCTCATCGAGGGTCCACCGGCGTCCGTCGCGTCGGTAGATCTCGACGCGCCGCTCGCGTTGGGACACGAGCACGTACTCGCGCAAGGTCGCGAGCTTGCGGTAGTCGGCGAATTTCTCGCTGCGATCGGTGTCGGCAGTGGAGTCGGAGAGGACCTCCACGATCACCACCGGGTTCACGACGGCGTTGGCGTCGTCCGGATCGCGCGCGATGTCGCCGCACACGACGTGGCGGTCGGGGTAGGTCGCGCGATCGGCTGCGCGGATTCGTACGCGCACGTCCGCTGGGAGGACGACGCAGGGTCGGCCGCCCCGAGCGAGCGCTTCGCGGAGTAGGCCCGTCATGGACGTCGTCAGGCGCCCATGCTCGATGGTGCCGCCCGCCATCGCGATGACCTCGCCGGCGATGAACTCCTGACGCTGCTCGCTGGCCGCCTCCGCGGCGAGGTATTCCGCGTACGTGGAGCGTCGCTTCGCGGCTGCCTGGCTCACGCGACGAGGGTAGCAGGGCGCGGTGAAGGGGAACAGGCGAGGGAGCCAGGGGCACCTACCGCATCGTCGAAGAGCTCCAGCGTCACGCGCACGCGCTCCGCGACGGCCTTGGCGCTGCGATCTTGCGCTCTTGGTCGAACGAGCCCTCTTCTCACGCGAGCCCAGGTGGCGCGGATGGTCGCTTGCGGGCGCCTCGGCCTCGTGTTCCGCTCCATGCACGAAGGGGCAGAAATGACCGGAACGGGCGCGGCCATGAGCATGCTGTTGGGGCCTCTGCGACCTGGGCGGCTCCTCGCCTTCGCCTCGACTGGTGTGGCTGGTGCAGCCCTCTCGGCTGCCTGCTCCAACCACTGTCCAGACTTCGAGTCACCTTGTCCCGAGCCATTCGACGTCGGCAAGTGGTGCGCATCGGAAGGCGGCTGCACGATGGACGGGGCCAGCGCCGAGTGCGATCAGGGTGGTGGCTGCGAATTGCGAGCCGGAGAGGTGTTCTCGATTCCAATCGCTCAGTTTGCGCCCTCGCTGGATGGGCAGGATCTCTACGTGAGGGCTTCGTACGGCGGCTGCGACATCACGGCGGAGATAGGCGACCTTTGGGCTGCAATTGATGGCATTCCAGGCTCGCTGCGTCAGGGAGATGGAACTACGGGGTACTTCGAGTGGGGATCGTTCCCGCCGGACCCAGCGCGACTCGAGATGGGTCACGGATCAATCGGGACAAGATCCTGCGTTTTCCTAAAGTTGTCTTTCGTGGACGGTGCCTGTGATCGAGCGAATCCGCCGCAGGAATGCTCACTCTAGCGCAGTGACTCTTGGCAGGCCGTCGAGCCGGAGATTGCCGAGCCAGCGCTTCGCCTGTCTCGACGAGATGCGAAGGTTCGCCGAAGCGGACGGCGGGTCCGTCGCACGATCCCCGAGCGACGAGACCGTAGAGCTCTGGCTTGCCCTCCGCGCCAAGCTCGCGCGATGACTCCCTTCGTCGACGCGATCGAGCGGATCGCCCGCGTGCTCTTGGTCGAACGAGCCCTCTTCTCACCCGAGCCCAGCTGGCGCGGATGGTCGCTTGCGGGCGCCTCGGCCTCGTGTTCCGCTCCATGCATGAAGGGGCGGCGATGACCGGAACGGGCGCGGCCATGAGCATGCTGTTGGGGCCTCTGCGACCTGGGCGGCTCCTCGCCTTCGCCTCGATTGGTGTGGCTGGTGCAGCCCTCTCGGCTGCCTGCTCCAATCACTGTCCAGACTTCGAGTCACCTTGTCCCGAACCATTCGAGGTCGGCAAGTGGTGCGCATCGGAAGGCGGCTGCACGATGGACGGGGCCAGCGCCGAGTGCGACCCGGGTGGATATTGCGAGGTGCGCGCCGGAGAGGTGTTCTCGATTCCCATCCCGCAACTCACGCCCTCGTTGGCCCGACAGGACCTCTCCGTCAGTGGTGCTGCCGGCGGCTGCGAGACGACCCCGCAGATTCACGAGCTCTGGGCAACTATCGACGGCGTGCCGGGGACATTCACAAAACGCGACGGAAGCTCTGGGTATTTCTCCTGGGATCCTTTCCCAACTGCTCCGGAGCGGCTGGAGGTCGGCCATGGATCGTTCGGCGCACGAGCTTGCATGGGTTTGGAGCTGTCGTTTGTTGACGGTGCGTGCGAATCAGAGAATCCAGCTCCCGAGTGTTCGCTGTAGCGATGCCACGACAACCGAATAGCAGGCGGGGAGGCAATCCATGTCTTGGATCGGCACCACAAGAGGACGACGGCCCGTTCGAGCTGCTGCAACTGGCCCCGGGCGCCCGTGCGCTTGCCGTGCCGTTGCCAGGAAGCGCCTCGCCGCCGTGCTCTCGGGTGCCGTAGCCTGTTCGTCGGCACCCGCGAGCCCCGGCGCGGGCGGCGCGGACGGCGCGGCTGCGACCAAGTCCTCTTCCAGCGGTGGCACGGGCGAGTCGAGCTCCAGCACGGGCCTCTATTCGACCTGCGGGATCGAGAACGGTCAGCACCCGGACTCGGTTCCGCCGAACTGGGTCCGGTGGACTTGCGACCCCGGGTGTGTCTTCTGGCTGCCGCCGGATCGCGCCTCGCTGCCGTCGCCGATCGAATGGGAGGCTTGTCCGGACTACTCGACGCACGCGGAGTGCCGGAAGATGAGCACCCCGTGGAGCGACGGGGAGCGCCCGACCGGGCTGAACCTCGCTTTCGACGTGGATCCGAGCGGCACGGCGCGGCTCATGATCGCGCGCATAGCGCGAGACACGCCGGACGGACCGGAGCTGTACCTCGAGTGGGCGCTCGGCCAGGTGGACGGACCGCTCGAGTTCGCCATGCGCAGGGACTACCCTCCGCGCTGTTATGCCCACCTCCGGCAGCTTCATCACGAGGTCTTCGCCTTTTCGTTGGATGGAGATGGCACCCTCCCTATCAACAACGATATCGACGCCCTGATGATCGGGTATGTCGGGTCCCTCGAGCCGGTGATGCCGTATCGCAACCCGGAGGTCGGATCCAGCGCCTGGAGCATCGGCCCCAAGTGGGTCCTCCAGCAAGACCTCGGGTCGAAGATCACCGCCCACACCCACGACTTCTCCGAGAGCTTTCTCTTCTACGGGGCACACATGAGCCCCGACTTCTCGCCCTACAACGGCAAGGCATTCCACTTCGGCAGCGAGGTCGTCTTTCAGGCGGTGGACTACTCGAGCGCTGGAATCTGGGCTTACGACGAAGCTCGAGGCACTCACCCCCTCGTCACCTTTCCAGGCGACACGACACAGGGCGCGGCCAACCTCGGGACCGACGGCGTCGACCTGGTGTGGACACACGGCACGGGCAAGGAGCTTGGCGCGTTCGGCCTCTATCCATCCGTCTCGATCATGACGGCCCCGTACACAACGGATCCCGCCGCCATCGAGCCGAGGCGGCTGCGCAAGGACTTGAACTTGGGGATCGGGACGAAGGAGCTGCAGTTCGCCGTCGGCTGCGGCTACGCGGGCCGCGGGATGGCGACCTCGCGCGACGTGCAGATCGTTCGGCTGGAGGACGGCGCAGGTTGGGTGCTCGAGGGGAGCGACGTGTGGAAGTACATCTCGGTGCTGGGCTTCACCTGCGATGAGGTGTTTCTCTTGGTGATGGACCAGGTGACCAAGGAAATACCAGCCATCGTTCGCATGCCGCTGTCCGCCCTGGGTGAGCCACTGCCGTCCGACTGACCTGGCCGAAAGGCCCCGGACGACACATCCCGCGTCCTCACGAGGCAATCCCTCCGTGCGCGCTCGCCGTCCTGCAGCAGGTTCTTGCCGTCCGCGCCCTCGGCCGACGTGACCCGCAGGGGGATCGACCTGTCCCGCGGCTCGCGGCGTTCATCCCGCGGCTCGTGGCGCTCATCCCGCGGCTCATGTTGCGAGTCCCGCGGGATCTTTGGCCTTTCCGGCGCCCGGGACGATTTTCTGTCGGTCCGGGTGTCACCGGCGCCAAGGCGGACGCGACTCCCATCTTCGGAAGCGGCAGACGGTGCCGCGGAAAGAAGGATGGGATCATGTCGGGTCTGAGCTTGGGAATGAAGGTGGAGCGTCTGGTTCGGTTCTTGAACGGCGTCTCCAGCAGGCGGGTGATGAAGGCGCTGGGCCCGTTTGGGTTCGGCCCGGCGCGGTTGGAGGAGGGCTGGGATCACGTGCGGAAGCAGTCGGCCGCGCGGCTCATGCTCGACGACACCGTGACCGAGTCGACGGAGGTCGCGGCCGTCGATGCTTGGGAGAACAAGTGGTACCCGATCATCGAAGCCGCGCTCTTCCGGCACGCGCCAAACGTGCACAAGAAGGTGTTCCTCAACATGGCGCGCACGGACGGACTCGAGGCGCTCATCGCGGTGCGCGAGCTCGTGCGGCGTCTCGATGAGGTCGCGGCGGCTCCAGACGCGGAGAGCGTCGCGGCCACCGCCGTCCTCGCGGAGCGCGGCGTCACGGCTGCCGTCCGGGAGGAGGCGAAGAGCCTGCTCGCGGCGGCGGAAGCGCCCAAGAACGATGCGAGCGACGACGACATCGACGCGGCGCGTGCCGCGATCGACGCCGCGGAGCAAGCGCTCTGGGCCTACTACCTGGAGTGGAGCACCATCGCGCGCACGGCGATCAAGGACCGCAAGCTGCTTCGCTCGCTCGGCTTCTTGGCTCGCAAGAGCGCGAGCGGCGAGGAGGAGATCGTCGACGACGCAGCCCCGAGCGGCGTGCCGGCGTCGCCCAGCGGGCCTGCCGGCGGGGCGCTCCCGGTGACGGAGCCGGGTGTCTGATCGGTGGAGTGGGTCACCCGCCGGCTTTGGGGGGAGCCGGCGGGTGGTGCGGCGTCTGGGCGACACGCGCGAGGGCCAGACCGAGCTGGCTCATGGCTCGGTCGTGAGCTCCGGCGCGATCTCGACGAAGTCACCCTCTTCGGCGCCGGGGCTGCGATCTTGCGCCATGCCGAGAAGATAGCAGCACCGGGCATCCTGGCTCGCTGGTGATCGCGTTCCCCTGCGAGCCCGGCCGGCGGATCTCGCGAGCCGCGCCGTCTCAGCGAGACTTGGTAGGCTCGCGGCCATGCTCCTTCGCTTTGCCCCCTTCGTCGCCGTCGCCGCGCTCGCCTGCTCGGGCTGCGGAGCGAGGACCTCGCTCGAGGACGCCAGGCGCTGCGACGCTTCGGCCGTCGAGGTGTGCGACGGCGTCGACAACGATTGCGACGGCGAGGTGGACGAGGACATCCCGCCGGTCACGTGCGGCGAGCTCGGCTGCGCCGTCACGGTGCGCTGCGAGGACGGCAAGATGCCCGCGTGCGTTCCGCGCCAGCCATCGCCGGAAGCCTGCAACCTCGCGGACGACGACTGCGACGGCCAGGTCGACGAGGGCTTCGGCATCGGTCCGCTCGGGCCGGCCTCGGTGCTGCGCTCGACCGAGAACGAGACCGGCGCCTGCACGAGCTGCTATTGGGCATTCGACACGGTGATCGCCCCGTCACCGCCCGGCTTCGTCGTTCTCTGGCGGCTCGGTGTCTATGGCGGTGAGGAGCAGCCGAGCTTGTTCGGGCGCCGCGTCGATCGGTTCGGGGCTCCCGTCGGAGCGGTCGTACCGTGGACGTCGGACGTGGTGATGTCGATGCGCCCAGTCCCCGTGATCGCCCCCGGCCCGCCGGGCGGCGTCCCGCTGACGGCCGTCTACCGGAATGGGAGCTCCGAGCAATCGGGCTTCGTGTTCCTCGACGAGACGGGCGCGACGGACTTCGTGCCGACGAACCCCGGCCTCCGCAACTATCCGGCCACGGTCTGGACCGGCGAGCGGTTCGTCACCGCCTGGGAGGAGGACGACACGCTCCGGGTCGCCGTGTCGACGGCCGACGGCGTGGAGGAGCGCCTCGTCGACGTCGACCCCCTCGAGCGGCCCGGGGCCATCACGCTCGGCGTCTTCCCTGGGCGCGTCGGGGTGCTCGTATCGCGTTACCGCGAGCCGGAGACTCGGGATCAGTGGTTCATCGAGCTCGACGCGACCGGGAACGTGATCGTTCCGGCGAAGCAGATCGACGTCGCCTACACGACCTGGCAGCGGCTCGTCGGCACGCCCGAGGGCTGGCTCCACATCCGCCCGAACGGGTTCGAGGAGCCCTCCACGCGTCAGGCGCTCGCCGAGACGGGGGAGCCGCTCGGGCCGGCGACGCCATTCGAGGACGGTCGCCACCTCCAGGACTCGGGGTTGCAGGATCTGTTCGTTCCTTGGCCCGGCAGCGACGAGATCTTCTCGGCTTGGCAGGACCCGAGCGGCGGCGACATGCACGTCGAGGTGCTCGACTCGCGAGGGAACGTCCGGCGGGGATGGTCCGGGCCGGCCGGGAATCCCGACGGGATGTTCGTCGACCCGCACTTCGTCCAGGTCGATGACCGGATCGTCATGGTCTGGCACGGCGGCTCGCCGGACTCGACGCCCAACTTCGTCATGACGCAGTCCTTCGGCTGCACGCCCTGAGCGCTGGCTCAGTTCAGCGCCCTGACCGACTTGCGCGAGAGACTTGGCAGGTGGTCTTCGCTGCGGCCGTCGACTCGGTCGAGCAGCGCGAATGGGCGGCCGCACGGGCACGAGCCGGCGCGGAGGGCGATGCGATCGGTGATCTCGTACCGGATGAGCGGCATGGTTCGGGAGAAGAGCACCGAGACGAGCACGCGCGAGCCGGGCGTACCCAGCGGAACGGCACGGCCGTCGCGATCGACGACCTCCGGAATGACGAGGTCCTCGAAGAGGTGCTTCTCGTGGAGCGCGCACTCGGCGGCGATGCCGGCTGTCTCCGCCGTGCTGTAGAGATCGTACGGCTCGACGCGGAAGGCCTGCAGGACGTGCAGGCGCGTGGCTCGCGTCAGCACCTCGGCGGTGGTCAGCACGGCGCGAGGGCGAATGCCGAGCCGGCCCGCCAGCGCGAGCTCCGAGAGCGGACGAGCGACGGAGGGGTAGGTGACGAGGACGTCCGGCTGAAAGGGCTCGAGGCGGGCGACCATGGAGCCGAGCGGCTCGTTCGGATCGATCGGCAAGACATGGACGAGCTGCTGCGCCAACCCTGCCGTGACGAGCGCGGTGGTGTGGCTCGGCCGCGGTGACGTGATGAGCGCGATGCGCGTCGGTCGCCCCGGCCGCAAAGGCACGCAGGCCCACTCGAGGGCCCGGGCGTAAGACGCCAGCATCGTCGCCCACTCTGCATCGTTCCAGAGCAGCATCGCGGGGCGGCCTGATGCGCCGCCGGTCGTTCCCACGCGGTATCGATCGAGCGCTTTGGCCGCATCGCCTTGCGCACCCTTCCGCATATCGGGGGCGGTCACGACGTCGTCCACGCGGCCGATCAGCTCCTCGCGCGTGATGATGGGTAGCTCGTGGAGCGGTCGGTTCTCCATCCCGCGGTGGCGCCGGGCGTAGAACGGCGAGCGCTCCACGGCGAAATCCCGTAGGTCGCGGAGGGCGCCGGCCTGATGCGCCTCGAGATCGCGACGCGACCAACGGTCGTGCTGGCGCAGCTCTCGGGCCTGGCGAAGAGCTCGAGCAAGGAGGGAGTGTTTCATCGACGCTCCCGAGGATGGCAACGGGCATGCCGTGCGGGGCAGCGTGCCACCGTCCGCAGCTTCCGCGAAAACCGCCGTGAGCGCCTGCGCACATGAATGCATTGCGCTCGGCGAAATGCCTGCACGCCAAGGTAGAGGCCTGGGATTCAGTCGATCGAATGGCCGCGGTCGATCATCAATCGCAGCACTTCTTGCCGCCGGGGTGACCGCAGGTCGCCGGATCGGGATCACATTGGTTGAGCCACACCTCGAGCTCACCCAGCTCGACCTGTTTGCTGCCCTCGTGAAGCGGCGTGCCCTCGAGCGACGTCAGCGCGACGTCGATCAGGAGCTTCGTTCCCTCCGGGAGGTGGGAGGCTGGGTCTGCCGTGCTGCCGGTCAGGTAGGCGATGAGCCCCGCGACCTGTCCGCCTTTGAGCTCGACCACGCGCGTGCCGGGCTCGGCCACGAGCTCGCCGGTGTCGGCGAACCGAGCGGTGGTCGTGACGATGACCTCGCGCGGGCATGCTGGGCACACGGCGGCGGCCCACACGTGGTAGCCGCCCTGCGGCCCGGTGATGTGAGGGACGACCTGTCCGTCGACGAGCGGCTCGAAGCAGATCTCGCCCGTGCCCACGTCGAACGCGGGCGGATCGACGAGCTCGCCGCATGGCGACGGTCGTTGATCGTCTCCGCCGGAGCTCGTGCTCAAGACGCTCGCGGAGGTCGAGGTGTCCTCGCCGCCTTCCGTGCCGGCTGCGGGGGCCGCTTCGTCGCAGCCCGCGACGAGACTCGCCCACACCCAGACCCAGCGCGCACGCATGACGAGGAGGGTACCCCATCGTGGCACGTGCCGTTGCGTCACATCCTGCCTGGCGTGGACGAAGGGCTCGTGTATCTTGGGACTTCCGATGCCCGGCCGGCGACGCTCTCGACCCTGCTTCCGCCTCATGCGGTGGGTCGTCGCCATTGCGTACCTCGTGGTCGGTGTCTTCGTCTGCCAGTCGGCCGCGCTCGACGTGCTCGGCGGCTCCGACGGCCCGGTCGTCCTCCGCTGCGCGGACGACGTCGGCTCGTCGGGCGACGACTGCGACGACTGCGGGTCGGACTGCCACTCCTGTCTCGGGTGCGCGCATCAAGCTCCGCCGGGGCTGGCGGTCTCGCTCGACGTCGCACCCGTTCGGCTCCTCTCGTTCTGCGAGCTGCCTGAGCCCGCGGCCTCCACGGTGATGCGGTCGGTCGACCGCGGGCCGCCGCTGAAGGTTCCCAAGCCCCTCGCGTAGCGCATCCGTCCGGCGTGCTCCGTCGCGCCGATTGATCGTCTCGCCCACTCGAGGTGGCTCATGTCGAAGACCGTCGTGTCGGCCGCGTTCGCCGCGGCCCTGCTGTCGTTTGTCGTGCCGCGAACGTCCGCGGCCGAGGGCTCGGAAGCCGCGGCTTTCCCGGTGAAGACGACCGAGCTCGATTGGAAGGAAACGTTGCGGCGCGCTCGGGAGCGTGGGCCGCTGACGAGCCTCGCCCGCTCGCGAATCGCCGAGGCGGAGGCGAGGCGGGTCGACGCGGAGATCTTCCCGCGCCAGAACCCCGTGCTCGAGGTCGGCGCCGGTCCGCGCCTCATCGGGACCGATCCCGACAGCCCCTACGTCCAGATCGCCCTCTCGCAGCCCATCGACCTGGGCGGAGGGCGGGCCGCGCGCTTGCGCCTCGCCGAGGCCGGCGTGGCGCAAGCGCGCGCCGAGACCGACGCCGATGCTCAGCTCGCGTCGCGCGAAGCGGGAGGGGCCTTCCTGCGTGCGCTCTGGGCGGGAGAGCGCGCGAAGCTCGCCGAGCAGTCGCTCGAGAGCGCCAGGGCCGCGCTCGCGTCGGCCAAGAAGCGGCTCGAGGCGGGGGACGCCACCGCGCTCGAGGTGAACGTGGCACGCAGCGGTCTGGCGCGCGCCGGGGCCGCGCTGCGCGGCTACGAGGCGGAGCGCGAAGCCGCGCTCGGCCTCGTGCGCGTGCTGGCGGGCGTCGACCCGAAGCAGACAATCGAGCTCCGCGGCGACCTCGCGGACCCGCTCCTCGCGGACCGATCGCGGCTCTCCAAGGCCGCGCTGGCGAGGCCCGAGATCCGCGCGCTCGCGGCCGAGGTGGAGGCAGCTCGAGCGCAGGAAGACCTGTCCGACGCGCTCGCGTGGCCGCAGCTCGGGCTCGGCGCCGCTTACCAGCTCGAAGACAAAAACGTCCACACCGTCTTCGGGACGCTCAGCCTCACGCTGCCGATCTTCGAGCGCGCGCAAGGCCTCGGGGCCGAGGCGCGCGCCAGGCTCGCGAGAGCGGAGCGTGCCGAGGCCGCGACCGCGGAGCGCGTCCAGGGTGAGGTGGCGACGGCGCTCGGGGTCTTGCGCAAGCGAGACGCAGCCATTCACGCGTTCGACGAACAAGGCGGCGTGGAGGCGTTTCGCGAGAACATGGCGCTCGCCGGGCGCGGGTACGCGGCGGGGGAGACGAGCCTCAGCGATCTCTTGCTGATGCAACGGGAGCTCGTCGAGACCGAGGCCGACCGCCTGGACCGCCTGCTCGAGCTGCGGGCGACCGAGCTCGAGGCGCTCGCTGCCGCGGGAGCGCTGCGATGAGCGGCCCGAGCCGAGGAAAGCTGTGGGCCGGAGCCGTCGCCCTCGTGGCGGCGACCGCAGGCGCGACGATTGCCATCGATCGCGCGCTCGACCACGCGACCGCTCCTTCCGCGACCAATGGGCAGGGAGCACACGGGGACGAGCACGGAGCCCACGGGGACGACCATGGTGACCACGAGGGCGAAGCCGATCGCGTGGAGCTGACGGCCGAAGGCCGGGTGAACGCCGGGATCGAGGTCGCCGCGGCGGGACCGGGGGAGGTGGACATGACGCTCACCCTCCCTGGACAGGTCACGCTCAATGGCGAAGCGCTCGCTCACGTCACGCCGCGCGTCGGCGGCATCGCGCGCGAGGTGAAGAGCCGGATCGGCGACAAGGTGAAGCGAGGCGACGTGCTCGCGCTCATCGACAGCCGCGAGCTCAGCGAGATCTCGCGTGAAGCGAGGTCGTCGCGCGAGCGCGTCAAGCTCGCCGACGCCAACCTCTCGCGGATCGAGAAGCTCTACAAGGAGGGCATCGTCCCGGAAAAGGAGTACCTCGCCGCGAAGCAGGCGTACGCGGAGGCGAAGATCGACGAGGAGAGCGCGGCCCAGTCGCTCGCCACGACCGGCACCGTCGGCGGCGGAACCTACAAGCTCGTCGCGCCCGTCGACGGCACCGTCATCGAGAAACACATCACCCTCGGTGAGGTCGTCAAAGACGACCAGCCGGCGTTTGTGGTCGCGGATCTCTCCACGCTGTGGATCGACGTGACGATCTACAGCAAGGACCTGGCGTGGGTCGCTGTCGGACAGCCCGTACGCGTCCGCGCGGAAGGGATCCAATCGCCGGCCGCGGGGAAGATCTCGTTCCTCAGCGCCACCGCCACGGGCGAAGCGCGCACGACCTCCGCGCGCGTCTTGCTCGACAACTCGAGCGGCGTCTGGAAAGCGGGGCTCTTCGTGGTGGCCGACATCGCGATCGAGCGCATCAAGGCGAAGGTCGTGGTGCCGGAGGAAGCCGTGTTGGCTCTCGAGGGCCGCTCGGTCGTCTTCGTGGAGGACGGCGACGGCTTTCGCGCGAAGCCCGTCAAGGTCGGCCACGTCGGGCTCGACGCCGACGGTCGCGCCAGGTTCGTCGAGATCGAGAGCGGCCTCGAGCCCGGGGCTCGCTACGTCTCCAAGGGGGCCTTCACCCTCAAGGCGGAGCTCGCGAAGGGCTCGGCCGGTCACGAGCACTGAGGCGCACCCATGATGGCACTCCTCTCTCGTCTCTTGCGCTTCTCGGTCGAGCAGCGCTGGGTGGTCCTTCTCGTCACGATCGCGGTCGGCGCCTTCGGCGTGTACAACTTCCAGCGCCTGCCCATCGACGCGGTGCCGGACATCACCAACGTCCAGGTGCAGATCAACACGCCCGTCTCGGCGCTGGCCCCGGTGGAGGTCGAGCGTAGGATCACCTTCCCGATCGAGACCGCCATGGGCGGGCTCCCCAAGGTCGAGCAGGTCCGCTCCCTCTCTCGTTATGGTCTCTCGCAGATCACGATCGTCTTCCAGGACGGGACGGATATCTATTGGGCGCGACAGCTCGTCGCCGAGCGCCTCGCCGCCGCCAAGGAGAGCCTCCCGCCCGGAGCCGAGCCGCAGCTCGGACCCATCGCGACGGGCCTCGGCGAGATCTACCTGTGGACCGTCGAGGCCGAAGAAGGTGCCCTGAAGCCCGACGGCACGCCGTACGATCTCACCGATCTGCGCACCCTGCAGGACTGGGTCGTCCGCCCTCAGCTCCGGAACGTGAAGGGGGTAACGGAGGTCAACTCGATCGGCGGCTATGAGCGCCTCTACCAGGTGGCGCCCGACCCGGCCCGGCTCCTCGCCTACGACCTGTCCTTTCGCGACGTGTTCGAGGCTCTCCGCCGGAACAACACAGCCGCGGGCGGCGGCTACATCGAGCGAAAGGACGAGCAGCTCCTCATCCGCGTGAGCGGCCTCATCGAGGACGAAGACGACATCGGGAAGATCGTCGTCGCGCACCGCGACGGCGTACCGATCCGCATGCGAGACGTCGCCGAGATCACCGTCGGGCGCGATCTGCGCACCGGAGCCGCGACCGAGAACGGACGCGAGGTCGTCATCGGGACGGCGATCATGCTCCTCGACGAGAACAGTCGAGCGGTCTCCACGCGCGTGCGCGATCGCCTGAAGCAGGCCGAGAAGAGCCTTCCGCCGGGCGTGCGGCTCAAGACCGTCTACGACCGGACTTACCTGGTGAACGCGACGATTCACACCGTCGCGAGGAGCCTCCTCGAGGGGGCGCTCCTCGTCGTCGTCGTCTTGTTCCTGCTGCTCGGGAACATCCGGGCGGCGCTCATCGCGGCGCTCGCCATTCCGTTCTCCATGCTCATCGCCCTGACCGGAATGGTGGAGACCAAGACGAGCGGGAACCTGATGAGCCTGGGCGCGATCGACTTCGGGCTCATCGTCGATGGGTCGGTCATCATCGTCGAGAACTGCGTCCGTCGATTCGGTGAGGAGCAGCGCCGGCTGGGGCGCCTCCTGACCCGGCGGGAGCGCGTCGATCTCGCGTACGAGGCCTCGCAAGAGGTGCGGAAGGCCACGCTGTTCGGCGAGCTCATCATCAGCATCGTGTACCTCCCGATCCTCACGTTGACCGGGATCGAAGGGAAGATGTTCCGCCCGATGGCGGTGACGGTGGTCCTGGCGCTCGCCGGCGCGACGGTCCTGTCGATGACGTTCATCCCGGCGCTCGTCGCCGTCGCGCTCTCGGGGAAGATCGAGGAGAAGGAGAACCGCGTCTTCGGGCTCGCCCGCCGGGCCTATGAGAGGACGCTCGGCGTCGCCCTGCGCCGGCGCGCGTCCGTGCTCGTCGGAGCCGCGCTCGTCTTGCTCGCCTCGGCGGGCGTCGCCTCCACGCTCGGCAGCGAGTTCGCGCCGAAGCTGAGCGAGGGCTCGCTCGCGCTGCAGCCTGCGCGCATCCCCTCCATCGGGATCACGACGAGCCTGGAGATGCAGATGGCCCTCGAGCGGATGCTCGTCGACGAGTTCCCCGACGAGATCGACAACGTCTTCGCACGAACCGGGACGGCGGAGGTCGCGACCGACCCGATGGGCCCGAACGTCTCGGACACGTACATCATGCTCAAGCCGCGCGCGGGCTGGACGCGCGCCCAGAGCCAGGACGAGCTGGCCGAGGCGATCGAGGCCGAGCTCCGCCACCTGCCGGGGCAGAGCTTCGAGTTCAGCCAGCCCATCGAGCTCCGCTTCAACGAGCTCATCAGCGGCGTGCGCAGCGACGTCGCGGTGAAGGTCTTCGGCGACGACCTGGAGGGGCTCCGCAAGAAGGCCGCGGAGATCGCGGCCATCCTCGGCAGCGTGCCCGGCGCGGCCGACGTCAAGGTGGAGCAGGTGACCGGGCTGCCGGTGCTGAACATCTCCGTCGACCGGGACGCGCTCGCACGCTATGGGCTCGCCGCAGAGGACGTCGCGCACATCGTCGAGGCCGCCGTCGGCGGCGCCGAGGCTGGCGAGGTGTTCCAGGGTGATCGGCGCTTCGAGCTGGTCGTGCGCCTTCCCGATCAGGTCCGGCGGGATCTGGAGGCGCTCGAGAGCCTACCGGTGCCCTTGCCCAAGGAGGGGAGGAGGGAGGGGGAGCGAGGGGCGTTCGTGCCGCTCAAGGCAATCGCGACCATTGCGATCGAGGAGGGCCCGAACCAGGTCAGTCGCGAAGACGGCAAGCGCCGCGTCGTGGTGCAGGCCAACGTCCGCGGACGCGATCTCGGCAGCTTCGTCACCGAGGCGCAGGCGCGGGTCGACGACACCGTGAGGCTCGACCCGGGGACGTGGCTGGCCTGGGGCGGCCAATACGAGAACCTGATGGCGGCGCGGCAGCGTTTGTTCGTCGTGGTCCCCGTCGCGCTCCTGCTCATCTTCAGCTTGCTCTACGCGAGCTTCAGGAGCGTGAAGAACGCGCTCCTCATCTTCACCGGTGTGCCCCTGGCGCTCACCGGCGGCGTCCTCGCCCTGGTGGGGCGTGGGCTTCCCGTCTCCATCTCGGCGGCGATCGGCTTCATCGCGCTATCCGGCGTCGCGGTGCTCAACGGCCTCGTGATGGTCACGTTCATCGAGAACCTTCGCGAGCGGGGCGAATCGCTGGAAGACGCCGTGTACCACGGGTCGGTCGCGCGGCTCCGGCCGGTGCTCATGACGGCGCTCGTGGCGGCGCTCGGCTTCTTTCCCATGGCGCTCGCTACGGGCACCGGCTCGGAGGTGCAGCGACCGCTCGCGACCGTCGTGGTCGGCGGGATCGTCTCCTCGACTCTCCTCACCCTGGTCGTGTTGCCCGTGCTCTATCGGCTCTTCCACCGTGAGGAGGTCGAGTCGCGCGCCGAGTAGCTGCGCGGCGCGAATGTAACCGCCTCGTGCCGATTGCGTGACGCGGTCTCGAGGGCGTGTCTCGCTGGCCGGCGGTTGGGTATGAGGCCGCATGAGCCTTCGATTCGTCTCGACACTCCTCGTGGTCTCGGTTGCCGGTCTGACGCTCGTCGCGTGTGGCGACGACGCTGACGGAAGCGGCGGAAGCACCAGCACCACGACCGCGACGTCCACGACCGGGTCCTCGACGACGGGCGCCGGGACCACGACCAGCGCTTCGACGACGGGCGCGGGGACCACCACGAGCGCTTCGACCACCACCGCGACGACGAGCGCCTCGACCACGACCGGCGGCGGTATGGGCGAGGTGGTCATCAACGAGGTCACGTCGAACAGCGAAGACAACGACCGGGTCGAGCTCTTCAACCCGGGGAGCGCGGCGATCGATCTCGAGGGCTATTCGATCATCGACGACTCCGGCGATCCGCAGAACGTCTACACCTTCGCCGCGGGCTCGATGCTCGGCGCGGGCGAGTACCTCGTGCTCGTCGGCGACACGGACCACATGTTCGGGCTCGGCAACGACGACGCGGTGACCCTGCTCGATCCGGCGATGGCCACGGTCGACACGGCCGACTGGGCCGCAGACGAGGCGGACGTCTCCTATTGCCGCGTCCCGAACGGCACTGGCGCGTTCCAGGTCTGCGCGGCGACGACCTGGGGCGCAGCGAACATGTGACGCTCGCCCGAGTCAGTCGAGCGGCCAGAAGATCCTCAAGAGAGAGCGCGGGCCACACGGCGAGATCGTGAGCGAGACCTCGTCACCGTCGCCCGCGCGCGTGACACGCGCGGGCCTCTCGAGGCCGGTGCCGAGATCGATCACGCTCGCAAAGGCCTCGGCGGCAGCGGCGCCCAGGCCGGTGAGCACCAGGCGCGTGCGCTTGCAGGCGTACCGATTCATGAGGCCGATCCACTCGTAGGGCGCGGTGCGGGTCCCGTACACACGCTCGGCCTCGGCCCAGGTCCGGCAGACGCCTGCCTCCAGGCGATAACGGGTGGTGCCGGGCTCGGCGAGCTCGAGCTCGAGCTTCCCCGGAACGTCGATCGGATCGAGCGGACGCAGGTCGGGCGACAGCGGGACGAGCTTCGAGCCCACGATTCCATCGACGAGCTCGCTGTATCGATGGGGGGACTCCCCGCTCCGCGTGACGCGGCGCTCGTAGACGACGTCCCATCGAGTGCTCGGGTGGTCGAGAGAGGGAACCAACCTGCAGAGCGACTCGTTCGAGTCGAGCTCGGGGCCGCCGGCGCCGCGCGCTTCGGTTCGAACCGGCAGCGTCGACCAGCGAGGCCCGTCCTGCCGGGCCTCGAGGAGCGGCCTGACCGCGATCCGACCCGCTTTGGTTCCCTTGTAGCCGAAGCTGACCGTGTCGATCGAGAGCTGGCCATGGGTCAGTCTCACTGCATTGAAGGAAGGCCAGAGCCGCGCGACGTCGCTCGTTCCGGCCGGGCTCCAGCGCTCCGCGGTCCCGGCGCTGCCGGCGGAGGCCACGATCACGTCGCCGTGGCCGACCACCGTGTGCCGGAGGTGTCGTGCGGTCGCGTAGTGTTTGTGGCCGTGCAACACGAGGACGGCGCGCCCGAGCGTGTGGAGCGTCGAGAGGGCCGTGCCCGCGCCGAGCGCCGTCATCGTCAGCTCTTCGCGGTCGGCGTTCGAGACGATTCCAGGCAGGATTCGCTGCAGGCCATAGCGGAGCCACCGCTCGGGCGGCGGCTCGATGAAGCCGAGATCCGTGAGGGGCGTCGGGACGAGGTGGTGGTGCAAGAGCAGGATGACCGGCGTGTCGTCCTGGTCGATGTGGGCAGCCGCGTGGAGCAGATCCTCCTCCCGTACGATTCCGCCGGCGCTGATGAGCCCGGTCGGGAGGTAGGTGGAGTCGTAGGCGATGATCGACGCCGGGAGCCCGTGGAAAGACCGCGGGACGACGCGCGCGAGGAACGGGGTCTGGGTGCCGTGTACGAGGACGTTGCTCGGCGCGTCGCGGGCGAGCGCCTCGAAGAGGTCGCCGCGATGGGGGCCGACTAGGCCCTTGCGGCGTCGGTCGTGGTTCCCCGGCACGAGGACCGTCGGAGCCGCGTGTCCGATCGCCGAGAGCAGTCCCTCGTGGAGCGACCGGAACACGCGCGCCGCGCGGGATGGCGCGATGGCCGCGCTGTCGAAGACGTCTCCGGTGATGGCGAGGAGGTCGACGCCGACGCCGACTGTCTGAACGTAAGCGCGCAGCGCCGTCGTCAGGCTGCGCACGATGTCCTCCTCCTCCGGAGCCCCCGACACGAGGTGGAGGTCCGAGAGGTGGACGATCAGCGCCACGGGGCGCGCTCCTCGTGGAGCTTCGCGCCCATCAGGGGGCCGCGTTCGCTGCGCCGGGAGTCGGGGCGCACGGCGCGAGCGCGCCACCGTCCGGCAACCGGCAATAGCTCTGCGTATCGGGGACCGCGTTCGCCGGGAAGTCGGCGCTCGCGATCACGGTCGTGTCGTCGAGCACGAAGAGCGCGTCGCCGTCGGCGGCGCTGAGGCCAAATGCTGCGTGGAAGCAGGGGCTCGGCCCCGGATCGCACATCGTCTGCGGCTGCACCTCACCGACGGGCGCGCCGTCCTGCTTCGCGAGGATGAACAGGTAGCCGCCAGGCGCGATCTGCGTACCGGCAGGGAAGGAGATCGCTTCGTCGAGCTTGGGGACGCCCGGCATGTCCTGATCCGCGAGGGTGAGGCCACCGAGATCGAAGGGCGCGCTCCCGCGGTTGTAGAGCTCGATCCAGTCGTCGGACGCGCTGATCTCGTTCACCACGAGATCGCCCGCGGCGCCGCCGCCCGCGCCGCTCGTCACCGCGCCGGTCCCGGTCGTCGACTGCGTGCCCGAGGTGGCCCCCGTGGTCGACCCGGTGCCCGAGCCCCCTTCGCCGTCGTCCTCGTCCTTGGCCTCGCTGCACGCGAGCGCCGTCACCAGGAGAGCCAACGTTCCGAACAACAGCCGCGCTTCCATTTCGTGCTCCTCGTATTCGTGGGTCGTCAAAAGCCTGCCGCCGCGATCACGCGGACACGCACGTCGTCTTGCCCGGGCAGCGCCTGCTCGGTCGGCTCGCCGAACAGCTGGCCGTCCACCGCGAGGAACGCGCCGACGGCGTCGATGAAGAAGTAGCCGGCGGCCCCCGTTATCGTGATCGCGCGATCCTCGTAATCGGCGGTGTCGCGGAAAAACGCCATCGCGTCCGCTCCGATCACGAGGCGCTCGATGGGCATGACCCGGACGAAGCCCTCGGCGACCATCCCGTTTCGATCCGAGTTGCCGTCCACGCCGATCGCGTAGGTGAAGGCGGCTCCTCCTCGGAACCTGTCGCCTTCCCAGCCCGCGCTCGCGTTGATCCGGTCCGCCCGGGCAAGACCCGTCCCCGTCGAGCCGGACTGGTAGCTCCCGCCGATGACGAGCGGCTCGCCGCCCTTCACGGTCGCGAGCGGGTGAATCGACGTGGCGACCTCGATGTTCTTTCCGCGGTTGAGCTCACGGCGAGTGTAGCCCTCGCCGTTGTACGCGCCGACGCCCAGCCACCCGAGGTGGAGGGGGAGGATTCCTCGCAATGTCGCGCCGAGGTCCGCGGGCGAGGCGAGCCCCGCGCGCTCGATACCGGCTGCGTTGACCATCCGCATCCCCCACATCTGCTCGATCGGGCCGATGGTCATCGTCGGGAGCAGGCCGACGCGACCCTCGATCAGATCCCAAGCGGTGTAGCCGGCATAGGCCTCGCGCATGCGCATCACGAAGCTGTCGCCCGAGACGCCGATGAGCGCGCCCTCCGAGGCGCTGCGAACCGCCTCCACCATGACGCGGGCGCGGGCGCCTTCGAAGAAGGCGTCGAGCCAGGCATGCCCTCGGCTCAGCTCGAAGTCGTGATTCCACTCGGTCTCATCGGCTTCGCTCCGGATGCCCAGGACGTATTGGGCGAAGACCTGGAGGTGTGCCTCGATCACGAGCGGGTCGAGATCGTCCACCAGCGGAAAGCTCGCGCGCCCGCCCGAGAGCTGCCATTTCTCCGATGACGTCTTGTGTCGCTCCGGATCGTCCGCCCCTGCCGCCGCGGGGGCCGCGGGCGCAGCGGCTGGCGCGGGCGCGGCCGGAGCAGCGGCCGGCGCGGTCGGCGCGGGCTCGGGGACCGGCGCAGCGGGGGGAGCGGGAGGCGGTTCGGGCGCGGCCGGCTCGGCGGGGGGAGGGTCGTCGCCGGGGACGGGCTGCGCCGCCGCGTTCGAGGTCGCGGCGAGGAGAGCGAGCAGGCTCGCGCTCGCCGCCCAGGTGGTCCGACGGAGTTGGGAAAAGGACGTCATTGTCATTGCTCGCCACCCTCGGGTGGCGCTCCGAGGAGCGCGGCGATGTCCGCGTCCGGTTTGTCCGCGGGGTCCTCGGGGATACCGAGGCGAGGCCCGAGCTCCTCGTAGGCGGCGCGAAAGCGCCCGAAATCGGCTTCGACCTGGTCGGCGTAGGCGATCGACACGTCGGCCTGCTCGTCGGCGAAGCCGGGCTCGCCTACCGCGCCGGCGATCGCGGCGAGGGTCCCGGGGAAGTCCTCCTCGGAGCCGGCGTGGGCGCGGGCGAGGACGCCTCCGAGATGGCTCGCGAGCTCGAGCATCGCCTCGGGCGTGCCGATCTCCTCCTCGATCCGTGCGACGCGGATCGTCTTGTGCGCCTCGAGCTCACCCTTGATCTGCACGGGCAGGCCGAGGAGCTCGCTCATGCCCCAGAGCGGATCGGCGTCGCGTCTCGTCCAGGCCGTCCACTGGGCGTACCGAATGCGGCCTTGCGTGTCGTCGGCCGACACCGTCGGCCGCCCCACGGGGCGCATGCCGGTGTCGCCGATCTCCTTGAGCTCCAGGATCACGTCGTCCGCCGGGTCTTCGGTCTGGCCTTCGACGAGGATGATGACGCGCACGCGCGGTCGGCTCGCGACGCCGGAGCCGTACTCGCGCGCCGCGTCCTTGATGCGGAAGAACGAAGCCGGGGGCGGCGAGACGAGCGTCGCGCGATACCCGTCCAGCGTCGCGGGCAAGGCCGCACGCGCCACCTCGGCGAGATCGGTGAAGACGTTCGTCGGGTCGTCCGGATCGATCCCGCCGCGCTTGAGCTTGCGCGCTCCGCCTTCGACGACGGTGAGCTCGCCGAGCTCGGTTCGCGTCGGCAAGTCGTCGAGCGCCCGCTCGAAGAGGTCCTCGAGGAACGCCGACCCGGTCGGGTCGACATAGCGGCCTCGCTCGCCGCCCTCGTCCAGCCGGCGAACCTCGGCGGCGTACGCTTCTGCCAGCGCAAACGCGTACTCGCGCTCGCGAGAGCGGGTCAGGGCCCGCGCCGCTTCGTCCGATGGGTTGGAGACGCGCGCCGCGATGCAGAGCCCGACGCCCAATCGGCGGACCTCCCAGAGGTACGGGTAACGATCGGCCGCGTCGAGGTCGTTGGGCTCGAGCGCCATGGTGCCGTCCCGAGCGACGAGGGTTCCGAAGTTCTCGGGGTGCGCGTCGCCGAGGCTCATCGGGTACGCCTCGGCGAAGTAGTCGGAGGCCACGAGCCCTCCGACGTGGGTCTGCGTGTCGTGGAGGTAGAGCGGGAAGGTCCCGCGGAAGAAGGAGAAGAGCGAGGAGGCCATCGCCTCGTACTTCGAAGCCGCGAGCGCGGGACGCGTCCGGATCAGCGGCTCATCCGCCTGGCTGAGCACCGAGACGATCTCGCGGGTCCGCGCGTCGTCGAACGGGCTGGCGCACGCGGCGATCGCGACGCACACGGGGACGATCTGGGCCGCGCGGACCACGAGGCGCTCATAACGAGACGTCGCGCGGCGTCGCAAGGTGGGGACGCGGTAGGGCACGACTTGTCTCACGCCCGTCACGGAAACGACACCCTCGAGCGCCGCCATCCGGTTGCGACGAGTTTTCTCGTCGGTTGCACGCTCGATACACGGGTCCGCGACGATGCGCGCCATGACCATGTCCGAGCCGATCGACCCCGGTCCTCACCGTGCTCCCGCGCGCCCCGGGATTGCGAGCCCCAACGCGATGACCACCGTTCTCGATCTCGAGAGCCTCGAGCCGGTGGCTGTCGAGGCCCGGTACGAGGTCGCGACGACCGCGGCTCGTGCGCTCGAAGGCACGGCGCGGCTGCTCGTGAACCGCACGGTGCGAGGGGTGCCCGTCATGACGCGGGTGCGGCTGGACGATCCAACGCTCCCCCAGGGGATCAGGACAGCGGCCCGTGAGCTCGCCGGCTCGACCCGGGCGAAGCGGCTCGTCCTCGCGATTCGAGCGGAGTCGGGCAACGCGGAAGACTTCGCTCACGCGGCCGAGCAGAGCCGACGCGCCGGCCTCGAGGTGGCGCTTCACGGTGAGCCGAGCGCCGTGCTCGGGCATCTGCGAAACACGCACGGTCGTCTCTTCCTCGTCGCCGTGTCGGGCGACCTCGGCAGCGGGGAGGTGAGGCAAGTGGCTTCGCTCGCGCAGCGCAAGGGTGCTGCCGTGCTCGTCGGCAACGTCTCGGGCTTCGGGGATCTGGAAGACGCGCTCACGCTCGGCGCGCGGTACGTCGCAGGCCCCGCACTCGAGTCGAAGCTGCGGGGCCGGCTCGTCGTGGCAGCAAAAGCGAGCGCGGCCGAGCGACTCTCCGCCGCTCGCTCGTTGCGAGCCGCCGAGGACGAGATCAGCCAGGTGCGCCTCGCGCTCGACCTCGATCCGGAGGCGCGCGATCTCGCCACGCTCACGCGAGGGTGGGCGGAGTCGCTGGTCGAAGCACGCGTCGAGATCGAGTCGGCCGAGCGAAGCGAAGCACAAGCCGCGGCCATGCTCGTCGCCGCCGAGCGTGATCTCGGGCAGATGCTCGAGAGCTACGCGGCCGGAAACGCACACCGAGCCGAGCGGCTCCTCCGATGCGAAGGGTCGTTCCAGGAGGCGCGAGCGCTCGAGGAGATGGCGCGCGCGCGCGCCGAGGCCGCCCGCCGCCGCGCCCGCGCCCTGCGCGCAGGGCTGGAGCTGCGGAAGCAGGCCCTTCGCGCGGCGCTCGAAGCACGAGCCGCCCGCCTCGAGCACGACGCCGCCTGGGTCGACGGCTTCTTCGCCGCGGACGCCTCGCGCTGAGCGCACGCTTGCTCCTGTGGTAGGACCGTGAGGTGTCCCCCGTCGCGGAGGTCGCCTCGGTCTTCCTGAAGCTCGGGTGCACCTCGTTCGGGGGGCCCGTCGCTCACCTCGGCTACTTCCGCGCCGAGCTCGTGGAGAAGCGAGGGTGGATCGACGACGACCGCTTCGGCGACCTCGTGGCGCTCTGTCAGTTCTTGCCGGGCCCGGCGAGCAGTCAGCTCGTCTTCGCGCTCGGGATGCACCGGGCAGGGCTCGCGGGAGCGATCGCGGGCTCGCTCGCGTTCACCCTTCCGTCCGCGCTGCTCATGATCGCGTTTGCTTATGGCGTCTCTGCGGCGGGCGAGCTGCACGGCGCGGGCTGGGTTCATGGGCTGAAGCTCGCGGCGGTGGGCGTGGTCGCGCAGGCCGTGTTGGGGATGGGGAAGAGCCTGTCGAGCGGACGGGCTCGACTGACGATGACAGTGCTGTCCGCGATAGCCATCCTGGCGATCCCGGGGGCGCTCACCCAGATCGGCGTGATCGTCGCCTGCGGGGCCCTTGGCTTCGTCCTCTACCGGTCCGCGATCCCCGTTCCTTCGCGGGAGGACGGCGAGCCCGTGCGACGGCGACACGGGGCCGCCGTGGCCGCGCTCGCGCTGTTCGGCGCGTTGCTCGCGGCGTTGCCGGCCGTCGCGCGCGCGACGGGCATCCGCGAGATCGCGATCTTCGATAGCTTCTTCCGCGCGGGCTCTCTGGTGTTCGGTGGAGGACACGTCGTCTTGCCCTTGCTCCGCGCGGAGGTGGTCCCGCGTGGCTGGGTGACGGACGACCAATTCCTCGCTGGCTACGGCGCGGCACAAGCGATCCCCGGCCCGCTCTTCACCTTCTCGGCGTTCCTCGGAGCATCCATGACCGCGGGGCCTGCCGCGTTCGCGATGGGACTGCTCTGCCTTCTCGGCATCTTCCTTCCGGCGTGGCTCCTCATCGGCGGGACGCTCCCGTTCTGGCACACCATCCGCACCAAGCGGTGGGCGAAGGCCGCGCTCGCGGGCGCGAACGCGTCGGTGGTCGGCGTCCTGCTCGCCGCCCTCTACGACCCCGTCATCACCGAGAGCGTGCGCGGTCCGCTCGACGTGGTGCTCGCCTTGCTCGCGTTCGGCGCGCTGCACTTCGCCAAGGCGCCGCCCTGGGCCGTCGTGCTGGGGATGGCAGGCGTGGGCGCGCTGCTGGGTTGATGGCGAACCAGCACACCAGCTGCTCGGAATCGGCGTACCATCGCCCGCGATGACGACACGATGCAGCTCCGCGATCGTGTTCCTCGCGACGGCGCTCCTCTCGTGCGCAGACGTGCGCGCCCCGAGCGCCCCGCGCGCCCCGAGCGAAGCCGAGCCGCTCCCTTCTCGCGGCGGCTCGCGTTCGATCGAGCGACCCACCTCGCCCGGCGCGGTCTGGCAGACGGGACGCGCGAGCTACTACTCGGACAAGCTCGCCGGGCGGAAGACGGCCAACGGCGAGCGGTACGATCCGAGCGCGCTCACCGCGGCGCACCGCACGCTCCCGTTCGGCACGGTCGTCGTCGTTCGTCGCCAGGACGGGCGGAGCGTTCGCGTCCGGATCAACGACCGCGGCCCCTTCGGTGACGAAGGGCGCATCATCGATCTGTCGAGGCGAGCCGCGGAAGAGCTCGGGATGATGAAGGCGGGCGTGGTCGAGGTCTCGCTCTCGATCGAAGGTCGCTGAGCGCCCGCTCTCTCGACGCTCAGTCTCCGGCGGCGCCCCCGTTTTCGGGCGGGACGAGCTCGAAACGAACCGTCCAGCCGGGGTGAGCGCCGAGGAGCTTCGCCATCTCCATGGCCGTGAACATCCGCCCTTCTGCCTGCAGGAACGGGTGGTGCGGATCCGCCGGCGCTTCGGTGATCACACACGCCATCGTGTTCCGACGCGAGAGCGCCGGCCCCATGTCGCGGCGCGACCGGACGTCGTCCTCCTTGGTGGCGAGCCCCGCGTTCCAGAGCATGAGGATGTCCTCGTCGCTCATGCGCGCGAGGCGGTCCCTCCCGATGTGGTACTGCGTGGTGGCGACGGAGTCGTCCAGGTACGCGATGATGGCGTATTCGCCGTCACGCGTGATGGTGACCTCCTCCAGCGTGGCGACGTGCGGGCGCTTCTTCCGAACCACGCCCTATGCTTATCAGATGGGGCGGTCTTGTTGGAGCCAGCGCGAGACCACCAACTTGAGAACGTCGAGCGTGTAGGGCTTGGTCACGAGCTCGTCGATCCCTGCTCGTTCGCACCGTTCTTCCTCGTCACCGTCCAGGCCCGCCGTGATGGCGACGATCGGTACGCGTTGACAGGCGGAGCCCTCCTCGCGGATCGCGCTCGTCGCGGCGAAGCCGGAGATCCCGGGCAACATGCAGTCCATCAAGACGAGGTCGAAGCGCTTCCGGCGGGCGAGGCTCACGGCGTCTTCTCCGTCGGAGACGCCCGTGACGCTCGCATCCGGAAACAGGCTCGACAGGAACAAGAGGAGGAGCTTCAAGTTCGTCGGGTCGTCCTCGACCACGAGCAGGGACGGCGCCGTCACTGCACCGTCCTCCGCGCCGCCAGGAGGACGGCCCGGGCGCGAGCGGCTTCCCGTTCGACACGCGCGGCGCAGGTGGAGAGCGCATCGAACTCGGACGCTCTCTCGAGCGCCTCCGCGGCGAGGCGCAGCGGGGTCGCGCGGATGGCGGCAGCGCCGCCCTTGATCCGATGCGCGACCTTCCGGACGAGCTTCTCGTCGCCTCGCGTGAGCGCCTTCAAGAGCGCGCTCAGCGACAGATCGAGATCCGACGTGAACACCGCGGTGAGCTCGGCCACGAACGCCTCGTCCCCGCCGGACGCTGCGACCGCTCGCCTGAGCCCATCGATGTCGACCACCATCGTAGATTCTTCATTCACGGCGCGTTCCCACCTTTGCGTACGAGCCCAAGATCCGTCACGCGGCGATAGAGCGTCGCGCGTCCCATTCCCAGCTGCCGAGCGGCGCGTGCCATGCAGCCGCCCGTGACGGCCAACGCGTGCGCGATGGCGCGCCGCTCGAGCTCTTCGAGCGGAACGACGCGGTTGGCCGGAAACACCACCGCCTCCGAGCGACCGTCGGTGGGCCGCATGGAGCGCGTGGGCATCACGAGCACGCTGGCCGCGACATCTGCCGGCAGATCGGCGAGGCGTATCTCTTCGCCATCGGCGGAGAGCATCGCCCGGTGAACCACGTTGCTCAGCTCCCGCACGTTGCCCGGCCAGCGGTAGCTCCGCAACGCTTCCATCGCGTCGTTGTTCACGCGCTCGACGGGCCGAGGGACGTCGCGGCGCAGGCGCCTCAAGAAGTGCGCGACGAGCAGCGGAATGTCGTCCGGGCGATCACGCAGCGGCGGGACGTGGATGGGGAAGACGACCAATCGGAAGTAGAGGTCCTCGCGAAAGGCGCCGGTCTCCACGTGGCGCTTCAGATCTCGATGCGTCGCGCAGACGATGCGCGCGTCGACGGGCACCTCTTCGTTGCCGCCGACGCGACGGATCGTCCGCTCCTGGAGCGTGCGCAAGAGGGAGGCCTGCGCCGGTGCGCTCATCTCGGCGATCTCGTCGAGGAACAACGTCCCGCCTTCGGCCTGCTCGAAGCAGCCCTTGCGTCTCACGAGCGCGCCGGTGAACGCGCCGCGCTCGTGGCCGAAGAGCTCGGACTCGAGCAAGGACTCGGGGATGGCCGCGCAGTTCAGCGCGATGAACGGACCACGCGCGCGGTGGCCGCCCTCGTGGATCGCGCGGGCGACGAGCTCCTTGCCCGTCCCGCTCTCGCCGAGCACACATACGGCGACATCGCTGGAGAGGACGCGACCGATCTGCGCGCGGAGGTTCCGCATGGGCGTGCTCTCGCCGACGAGCTGCTCGGTGGCGCGGATGCCGCCGAGCTCGCCTTCCAGGTGCTCGACGCGACGGAGCAACACGCGATGCTCGAGCGCGCGCTGCACCGAGGCGACAAGCCGCTCGCGATCGACGGGCTTCGTCACGTAGTCGTACGCCCCGCGCTGCATCGCCAAGACGGCGTCTTCCACCTCGCGTGCAGCCGTCACGACGATGACGGGCAGGTCCGGGTGGCGGCTCTTGATGTGGAGCAGCAGCTCGCGACCATCCAGATCGTCCAGGCCGAGATCGAGACAGACGACGTCGAGAGGCTCTTCGGTCTCCAGGGCCTCGCTCGCCGACGAGAGCTCGACCACCGACCAACCTTCGTGCTCGAGGAATCGTCGATAGAGCGTGCGGGTCGTCGGGTCGTCTTCGACCAGGGCGACGAGCGGCTGGGATCGTCTCCCGCTGAGGCGCGGCTCCTCGAGCTCTGTCTCAGCGCGAGACTGCGCGGATGGTTTTGGGGCTTCCAGTCTCACTTCGCCCACCGCGAAGCGAAGATCGTGCCGCGCGCCATGGCGTGCGTCTTCTGCGGAGACCCTTTGTGCACGAGAGGGGAGTCGAACCCCTATGCCTTGCGGCGCCGGAACCTAAAACGGGAGCGTTGGCGGCGAACGGCACTGAACCGCGGGATTGGGGCAGATCCTGACGGGACGATCGTCCTCGGAGAGGTCCGTTCGGAGCGCCTCCCGACGCTATCCCGACGATTCTTCGCTCCCCAAACTGAGGCCGTCCGCTACGTCGCCTTCGACAACATCTCCAGGGTGGAGAACGCGCGTTGGCAGAATGGCACGAGGGGAGTGGTCACCTTCAGCCCGGCGAACCACTCCTTGAGGGATTCGGGAAGCGACTCCTCCAGCTCCCAAGGCTTCAGCTCGCCCCTGCGCGAGTTGACCCAGACGAGCAAGCTCCGGAAGCGCTCGCGTTCCGCGTCGCGACCATCTGCTGCGGGCTCTTCGACTACGGGAGGGCGGGGCTTCCCTTCGGCGGCCTTGACGACGAGCGCGTCAACAGCTCCCACGAGGCTTCTGCCTCCGACTTCGACCGGTTGTACGATGATCCGCTCCAGCAGATCGAAAGGCAGCCTGTTCGTGCTCGTCGAGAACTCGACCATGATCTTCGGCTCGCCGGGCGTGTCGCCTGTGAGCGCAAGACCAAGCCGCACCTTTTCGGAGAGCCGGTGCTCCTGTAGATCGAAGTCCTTCGTGTTGGCTCCTACCGTCGTGACGGCAACGTCTGAGCACGAGGCGAAGACCTCGGTCTTGAAGACAAGCGTGACGAGTCCGTAGGCGTTCGGGAGTCCCCATGGGAGCTGCCAGAACAGCTTCCAGAAATGCGTCAGATTGCCGAAGCACCGATCGTGGAGCTGCTTCTCCTTGTCGCTGGAGTCTGTATAGAACGGCACCTTGATGCCGCCGCAGACTTCGAGCTGCTGCCGCGAAAGGAGCGCCCACTCGTTGCAGTACGTCTCGAAGTCAGGGAGATCGATGGCGTGGTAGAGGCGGACTTGGCGGCGGACCAGCTCGTCGCGCACTTGGTCGGGGCTCAGCGTCGTGTCGTCCACTCTCGCCAGGATAGCTGGTCCGTCACGTTCTCCGCTGCTTGGATTCACATGGGCGAGGACCGCTAAAGGCTCGAGAGGTCTTCCAACCCCGTGACCGTGCCGCCTCGCGCCACGAGAGCGATGCGGATCCCAACCCGTCGCATCATCGGTCGTACGGACCAAAGCTCGGCGAGTTGTTTGAACTTTGCCGAGTGCGGGACGGCGACCACGAGCATGTCGTGCTCATCCACCGCCTCGACGGTGAGCACCTGCCCAAGGGCTTCACGAAGCCGGGGGTACTCAGGATTGCCCTTGGTCGCCACCAGCGGGCCCTTCTTGCACTCAGCCCGCACGCGGTGGCTGCCGACCACGCAGACCACGTCGCCAACACCCGATCGACAGTTGATCCGCAGGCCATGCTCGCCCCTGACGTAGGCGCCCTGCCATGGGTTCTTCCCGGACTGTGTGACCTGCTTCCAACCATGGTGGGCCAAGAACGTAACCAGCGGGAACACCTCGGCGCCGCCGACCGAAACCTGCGCCCCGTCGAGCGAGACGTCGATCTCGCGGGCGCTCTTCGGAAGTGCGAGCAGGTGGAAGGCCAGGTTCAAGGCGACCTCGGCCTCGGTCATCGTGGTCGCCGAAAGGGTCTCGATCACCGGACCCCCTCTGTCGCGAGGGTGTCACCGAACCCAGGGGCTCGGTGGAGCGACACGGGATGCGTTACGCCCATTTTCCAGCGAGGTTGGAGGCACTTCGTGTTCACGATGACGACCCCCGCTTCGCGAGCTTGCCCTTGTGCTGCGCGCTGGTGGCGGACTTCGCGGCCGGTCCGAGAAGCATTCGGCCGTCGCTCACAAGCACCCGCTTGGTCTTGGCGAAGCAGAACTGGTCGCAGATCGTTGGAAGCTGCCCTCCGACCGCCACGTAGAAGTGCATGCCAAACACGGCGAATTGATGAACGTGATGTCCACCGTCTCGCTTGGACTCGGGATGGACGACGAGACGGTCCGACCGCGGTCCAGCCTTCGGATCGATGAGCTGAACGAGAAGCCGAACGTTGCTCGGCATCGTCGCCTTTCCTTGGAGGTACTCACGGAAATCCTGCTCATACCGGGAGCCGAGACTGACCTTCGGGAACCGCGTGCTCACACTGGCACGCCACACCACGCTGGTGGCGAACAGCACGATCTTCTCCGGCTCTGGCAGCGGTGTTCCATCGGCTACGCGGAAACCGTCGAGGTCGCCATCGGGCAGGAGCAGAACGGAATCCAAAGCTGGGAACGAGTCGTCGGGCTGCAACGCGAGCGACGCGACGTGCGTCTCCCAGCGCCCGACCTTTTGCTCGCAGTCCGGGCAAAGGAGATGTTCAGAAATCTGGGTGCCCGAGATCATGGCCGTCCCGTCCGCAATCTGGACGATTCCGCCAGGTCCTGCTCCTGCCGCCGAGGCAAGCTTCGTCATCCGCCGGTACGTCCACCTCGGGATGATGTGGCTGTCCCGCAGCTCGCCTAGTCCGCCGTGGAGGCGACACGTTCCGGTGACGTTACTCATGAGCCTCCTTGAGGTGCGCGTTGACCGGTGGTCACGGAATCGTGAACCCGTTCTTCACGGCCTGATCGATCGGGATCTCCCAAAACACCGGAAGCTGCCGGCTGGCGAGAACGAGGATCTCCTCAACTGCGGCTGCGTCATCCACGACCACCCCGGGGTGGGAGGCCTTGTTCCGTTCCGTTCGGATCGACTCGACAGCCGTGATCGCCATCTTCAACCGATGCTGCTCATCGTTCGCGTTGGTCCATGATGCGACCGCCTTCTCGATGTCGCTCAGAAGGTTCTTGGCCTTCGCGAGCGTCCCAGCAGCCTTTCCGATGTGGTTCTGGTTCACCATCGCCGCGTGCGTAACGATGAGGGTCTCTTCCGCCGCAAGCCCCACCATCACAAGAGCGGCACGGAGAAGGGACTTCTCCACGCAGGAGACCGCATCCTCCATCCGCGACAGCACCTCGTCAGTCACGCCGGGCGTCCGATCGCGGAAGCGTTTGATGAATCCCGGGTGAAGGGGATGGGCGTCGCCGCCTGCGACGAGCCTCTCTCCCCGCGCGGTCAGAACGAGCCGGTCGATTACATGCGGATGATCCGGTGGGTTCGGGGTCTTCATGCGTGGGAACAACACGCCCTCGCCGATGAGCGCCCAGAGCGCCGACAAGAGCTTCCGATTGTCGGGGTACTCGTCGGACCCCTGCGGCGTCGTGTGGTACCCGTTCTGGTAGCCCCGCCACACGTTCGCCGCTTCGTTCGAAGCTGGGGGGCTCAAGAGCGCGGTCGCGACTTGGTGAACGACCTTCACGTACTCGAAGGTGGTCTGGTCAGGCTGGCGCGACCGGAGCAGGCCGAGGCCGGTCAGGAGCGCCGTCCGGACGGCTCGTTCATCGTGAGCATGAAGGTAGTCGAAGTTCATCAAGCTCTCCTTGGATGCCGGAATCGTTGTGCTCGTGAGTGAACGCGGCGGGACTGATCGCGAGGGTCTTCGATCGACGAACGCATTCAATAGCTCGCCCAAGACCTACCCCGTAGCTTCTCCGCCAAGTCGGCGGCGTCGGTCGGGGCGAGCCGCTCGACATCGAAGTACCTCTTGCTGGTCTGCATGCCGCCCTTCGTCGGCTTTCTAAAATCGGTGTCGTAGAGCTTCCCGAGCAGGAAGACCCGAAGCGGATCCACTCCTGGTCGGAGCCTGTTTCGCTTCTCGATCGCGAGCGAGACAAGCTCGGCGTCGGGCGTGTCCACGTTCTTCCAGCGGATCTTCGCGGCGCCGTCCTCGCCGACGTCGATGACCGCGTCGATGATGGCGACCTGGCGGACCGACTTCCCTCGGTACATGCCGAAGAACCTGGCCCTCGAGTGGTTGTACGCGCCGCCCTTCGCAGGGCACATGTAGACGTTCTCGGCGGTGATCTCCGAGGGGCGGCCGCTGCAATTTACGACGTCGAGGCGATGCTTCCAGCGAGGAAGGAGCCCTGCCTCATCGAGGTAGCCCTCGAAGTCGTCGAGCGTGTCAGAGAGGTTCTTCGAAACCTTGTCCTTTGGGAGAGCATCGAAGAAATCCTCGAACGACACGGCGGCGAAGTAGATGCTGCCTTGATACTTCTCGGCGCAGATCCCTTCGACGCGGCTGAACCGATCGGCGGAGAGCGCCTCGAAGTTGCCGAGAGCTACGAGCGCCTTGGCCCCGCCCCCTTCAGCATGCAGCGCGGCAAGGTGCTGCTCGAGCTGCCCGTCGTAGAACCAGTCGAAGTTTTTGGTCTCGATGTAGATCGTGAACGGTCGCTGGAGGATGAGCCCGTCGGGGACGCTGCCCTTCTTCCGCATCTGCTGGCGGAAGTGAACGCCAACGACATCCGCTAGCTCCTCATCGATCAGGTTGCTAAGGACTTCTCCGAGGAACTTGGGGTTCTCCTCATAGAGCATCTTCAGGACGAGCAAGCAGTAGTTCGTCGTGCGGTTCTCGCGCTGGGAGTAGCCGGAGAAGAGCGTGATGTCGCTGCCCATGTTGCTCATCGTACTGCGACGACCGTTCCAGATCGCCCTGCTCCAGGTCCGACACGTGTCGTGAGCCGAGCGGGCCGCTCGCCGGGCGTCCACGGAGCGCGCCGAGCCTGGTAGCGTCGCTACCAACGTGAACGGCTCGTCGCGCAAGCTGCGCTCCCTCGCCGAGGAACATCAGGTCCTCGTCTCCGCCGACACGACGTTCCAGCGGAGGGCTCGGGTTCTTCAAGCTCTTGGCGCGAGTCCCAGGGCCTTCCGATCGGCGACCATCGAGGGCGACCCTTGGGGTCGCGTCTAGCGATGCCGGTCGCGCGGCAGCAGCTCCTCAACTTCCTCACCGACACGTCGCGCGAGGTCGTCCGCCGCGAGGTGCTCGACCCCATCCGCAGCCGGGGCAAGCTCTTCGGCCAGCCCCGCATCTTCGACGACCTTCTGTCGAGCCAGCCGATGGCGTTCAACCTGTTCGGCGAGCTTCAGGCGAACCTGGATCTCGCAAGCCGTGCCTTCGCCGGGCTCACGAGCGGTCGCGTCCGTCAGGTGACCGCGATCGAGTTCGAGCACGCGCCGGGTCGAGGCGACCTCCGCTTCACCGGTGATCGGTCGGCGTTCGACGTTTACGTGGAGTTCACCGGCAAGTCCGGAACCCGCGGGTTCATCGGGATCGAGGTGAAGTATCACGAAGGCCTAGGCGATCGGCCGGCGCCACACCGTCCACGGTACGACGAGGTCGCCGCGGCGATGGGAAGCTTCAAGCTCGGCGCCCGCGAGCTTCTCCGAGAAAAGCCCTTGCAGCAGATTTGGAGGGACCACCTGCTCGCCGGGAGCTTGCTCCTGGAGAAGCGCTCGGATTTCGGGGAGGGTTTCTTCGTGTTCCTCTACCCGGAGCAGAACGACCGCTGCGCGCGCGGTGGCCCTCTACCGAGGTTGCCTGACCGACACATCGACCTTCCGCGCCTGGACGCTCGACGAGGTGGTCGGGGTACTTCGGGATCTCCAAGCCGGCGCGTGGCTCGAGGCGTTCGCCGACCGCTACATGGGCTTCGCCAAGATCGGGGTTTGACAGAGCGCGGTCTGTGGCTACTCTCAGGCGGTCGGGCCCGGGGTTCGGGGCGTCCACCACGCCTCCCGCCGATAAAGTCGCTGGTGGGTCACCTTGGGGTGAAGACGAGGAACTTCAGCGGTCGAGGTGACCGTGTCCAAGTCCCATCTTTCGACGCTCGCCGACACGATCGGCGTCGTTCGTGCTGCCCATCACGTCCTCAACGAGGACTCGCTCAGCGTCGAGCAAGAAGCGTTTCTTCGCGAGCACTACCACCAACTCTCCGCCGAGTACCTCCTCTGCTGGCTGGGTCACGACGACCCATGCGAGACGGAGTCCGAGAGGCCGAACATCCGGATCGTCGAGCGCGTCGTCGATCAACTCGGTGAGACCGGGGGGCTTCTCCTCACCCTCGACCCTCGTCTGCTCGAGGCCGTGCACGATGACAACGCCCGCGACGAGATCATCGAACGGCTCCGGCCGGTATTGGGTGAGGACATCTGGTGGAACCTCGCGCTCCTGGCTCGAGGCGGGAACACGTTTAGGGCCGTCAGGGATCTCGAGCGAGCGCTGCACCGCGGCGAACTTCAGCACCCCCTTCACCTCCTCGAAGAAGGGCCCGTCCCGTCGCTCGTCCCCATTCTCTTCCCCGACCGCCGCGACGAGGCGGCTTGCAAGCGCAGGCTCTGCGAGGCCACGCGGGACCCGAGGGTGCGCTTGTACACGCTCTGGGCTCTTCAGCGGATGGGCCTCCTAGCCAGCGTCGGCACGCTCGACGCGCTGCTTAGCGAGGTTCCCGCCATGCCCGAGGTGGACCTTCATGCGTGGCCCAGGATCTGGTTCCAATTGGGGGTCGCTCGAGCTTGGCCCGACCTCGAAGCTCGAAGGGAGTGGGTCACCCGTCGCGCCCTCGACGCTGTGAATCGAGGCGTCGCTTGGGCCGCCCTGTGGTGGGAGATCCCGCCCGATCTTCGAGATGAAGTCGCCCTCGCCAGCCTCCCGACTGGCGATCGAGCGCCCTGGATCATGCGGGCGGTCGTGCGGCGGCTGACCGGCCGGGAGCGATGGCGGGCGGTGTTCGACCTCCTCGGGGGCGACCAGGTTCCCGATCTCGCAGCGGTCGCTCGCGTGCTTGCGGTAGCCTGCGGGCTCCGACTTTTCCCTGGCCTTGAACCCACGGCAGAAGAGATCGCAGCGGCGTCCGAGGAGTTCGAGCCGAGCAGTTGGGACGCGTGGCTCGAGCTTCCGCTCCCCGAAGATGCTGACGATCTGTTCGAGGAGCAGTTCGTCAGCGCCACCTTGCACCGCGGTGCGGACTTCGTGATCAGCCGGCTCCTCACGCTGCCGCTCAACAAGAACCGCGCAGCGAGGATCCTCGAGCTTGCCCTCGACCACCACAAGCTTTGGGAGATCGACCGGCTCAAAGAGATCGCGGCTCTCGCCGGCCCGGTCGATCGAGTCGTCCCGCTCCCGCCCAGCGGCGAGTGGATGAACACGTACAAGGTGCTCGTCGGCCCCAGCGCCGGCGACACGTTCCAACGAGCGATCGACCGCGCGATCGAACGCGAGCACCTCGACGAGGCGACGCGCATTGCGCGGCTCGCGCCCGACCTCGTTTCGCCCGATCAACGATCCGCTCTGCAAAGCCTGGCGAAGAGCCTCTCGGTCTCCGCTTTGGCGGCGGTGCAGGCGGAGCATCCGTGGCTGCTCTCGCCCTCCGACGTCGTCGCCGAAGCCACCACCCCTGATCGGAGTTGGGGGATCCCGGATGGGCTTCCTGGGTACCTCATGCCCGTGATGGAAGCGAAGGCCGCTGCCACGGAGGATGCGAGACTCGCCACGAAGCTGCTCGACCGGATAGAGGAGCTTGGGGCTTCGAGACGGAAGATTCTTGGTGTCGCCTTGGAGAGACTCGCCAGAGATCCCACCGCGGTCCCCGCGGGGTGGTTCTCCCACCGGCTCGACTCGAAGGCGCTTTGGGAGGATGTCGGAACCGAAACGCTCACGGCCCTGCTTCGCGAGCCGACCACGGATCGAGCCAAACTCGTTTACGAGGTCTGCCACGGTGCGCTGCGTTCCGGTGCAGACCTCTGCGCGACGATGCACACCGTTCTGGGCCGTGTGCTGGTGCGCTTCGCCAAGGAGGCCCTCACCCAAGGCGACACCGGCAAAGCTCGAACCGCCCTTACGGCCCTGGCCCACCTGAGCCCGGCGCCACGGATCCGGCAGACAGTTCTCGCCCTTCGCAAGGTCGGGCCCCACCTCGACAACGAGGTCGAGCACCTGATCGAGTTGAACGCGGGGCTGCTCCGCCGTGGGACCGACCTGGCGACGCTGAGCGACATTGCCCACGCCCTTGCAGCTCTCTGCGGCAGGCAGGGAGGAGTCACGTGAGCGCCACCCCCAAATGCTGGCGGGACCTTCGCTCCGGTCTGCGCAGCCTCGGCGGCGAGCCCGTCCGTACCAAGGGATCCCACGAGATGTGGCGCTTGCCGGACGGCCAGATGTTCCTCGTGGTCCGAAACCATCTCGCAGACGCCGTGCCTGCGATTGTGCTCGCCCGTTATCGCCGTCTTCGTTCGGGGCGCGAGCCTGAGGGCTCGCCCTCAATAGCTCGGCAGGCCGCATCATGGTGAAGCGGCGTGACCGAGAGACTGGAGACGACATGTCCAAGGGCAAAGGCCACGCAGCCAACAACCAGCGCTCCAACGTGAAGAACCCGAACAACCCGGCCTACAACTCGGACCGGGCGAACCGCATTCAGCAGGGGCACTCGATCACGCCGCCTGCGCCGCCCGAGACGACGGCGCCGGACACCCAGAAGCAGAAGGAGTAGGTGGATCGACGGGCGTGCGACTCCGTGTCGAGCGCCCCGCTACTTCCGTGGCTGGTTCGTCAGGTTCGCAAGGCGTCACTTCTTCGCGCCGCTCAGCCCTTCCGAGCAGCGAGCGCCCCGAAGGCCGCGCCCACGACAGCACCAACGAGGCCGACGAAGAGGCCGATCACGAGGTTGAAGACGAGGTAGCGCGAGTTCTGGAAGGTACGCGACTCGCACCCAGCGTGCGCTCCGAAGAACCCAAGGACGAGCGCAACGAGGAACCCCGTGAGAGCGCCGGCCGCTGCTCCGCCTCCGCGGCCACCATCGGGTCGAGGTGTCGCGAGACTCGCTGCCATCGGGCGCCCACACTTCGGGCACGCGGGCGCCGCGTCGCTGATCTGGCTGAGACAGTCGGGACAGGAGACGAGACCCACAGCGTAAAGCCATGCTCGACCGATCGGCAGAACAGATCAAGGGCTTGATCTGCCTAACGGTTCTTCTTTGGGGTTAGGGTGCGACCGAGCCTTCGGGCATGTCCGAGCCCGACCGAGCCCGCATCGGCCCGCAGCTTCGCCAGCTACGAACCACCGCCGGGCTCACCCAGCTCGAGCTTGCCGAGCGTGCCGGCGTCGCTGACGGCACGATCTCGCGCTTGGAGCGGGGAAGACTCAAGGAGCCCTCCGCACACCTTGTCGAGAAGCTCGCCGCGGGGCTCGGCGTTGGTGTCCAGGATCTTCTGCGAAGGACGGGCAAGCCCCCGAAGGGGCTGCGCGGGTCGGAGGCGAGGTTGCTCGCACAGGTTCGAGACCTCGACGAGGCGGCCGTCGATGATGTGACCAAGGCGATCAAGCTCCTGGTCGCGGTCGGTCGCCGCACCGCCGACCTACGTCGAAAGCCCGGCGGACGAGGGAGGTGACCGGCGTCAGGGCGGGTAGCACTGCACCGTCGCTCAGGGCAGGATAGTGACCATGGCTCGGCTTGACCTACGGAAGATGCCGGCATCGGCCCGTCGCGCGTTCGGGTGCATGCTCGAGCCGATCCGCGAGGTGGAGCGCGATCCGTATGCCTTGCTGGAGCGTCCCCGCACCGTCGTCGAGCGTCTCGGCACGCGGATGGCCAAGATGTTCGAACGGCAGGCTGCCGGCGGCGGCGCCGAGAAGATGTTCAAGGAGATGTTCGGACTCCTTGCAGCCGTGGGACCTGCGGAGTGGCGAAAGGCCGACGCCCAGTTTGCCGCCAGGGTGGGATCGGAGCTTCGCCGTATCGCACGAACTCCGGAGGGCGCTCAGCTCGTGTCGTTGATGGCCGAGGCCAACGCGCGGGTGCGGAACTCGGTGCTGCTGGCGATGCCGCATCCGGTCGAAGGAGGCCTGGCAACGCTCTCCGTGATGAGCCGCCTGGAGGATGTCCGCTACACCCGCGGCGAAGAGAGGGCCCAGCGGCTGCTCGATGCCGCCGCTGAAGCCGCGGAGACACAGTACCGCCCCTACCTCGAAGCCGTCTGGAAGCTCGTTCATTTCCGCGAGGGCCGAGTACCCCCCGCACCTCCGCAATTCGGCCGCCTCGCTCAGGACCTGGGATGCCGTCTCGGTGGGGGAAGCTTGCTCGTCGAGCAAGACGCTGCCCATATCCGCAACGCCATCGTCCATCGACGCGTGATCTACGTTCCGAAGTCGCATGCCGTCGAGCTGCGTGACCTCAACGGCTGGTCGCGCACGATGACCGTTGCGGAGCTGGAGCTGTTCACCAGGCGGACCCTCAAGATGGCAGGCCACCTGTACCCGAAGGCGTCGAGTGCTCACATGATTGAGGCGTTCATGAGGCCGCTCCTACCGATCATGCCCGAGTTCAGCCGCGCTCTCGCGACCGAGGACCGGCAGGCCCTCGAAGCGCTCGCACCCGAGATGCATCGCCGGATGGCCGCGGTGTGGTCGGACGTAGCCGCCCTCTACAGTGCGCAACGTGCAGCGTGAGCGTTCGCCATGGCGGTGGCCGCCTTGTCAGTCTCCGTCGCTGAGCCACTTCACCGCACCGTTCACGTCGAGGAGGTAGTTCGCCACGACCTCCAGGGCGAACCTCTCGGGCAGGCAGTCCTGGAACTTGCTGAGCCGGTACCCAGGGAGCCGCCCCAAGATGGCCTTCCGCGTCTCCGGCGCCGTCCAGAACTCGGGTGACGCAAGCCGACGAACCGCGGCACGCACCGTGTCGTGGGTCACGCCGTTGCCGTCGATGCGCACGAGGAAGTTGTCGGCGATAACCTTCCAGCCCTCGGCGATCTCCAGGCCGTATTTGAGGGTGTGGTTGATGCGGCCACCGGCAAACGTCCACCAACGCGCCTGGCTGCCGTCAAGCTGGATCGCTGGGCCCGCACGGCGGAGGAGCGCTCCAAGGTCCTCCCGCTGCGCCTGGATGTGCTGGACGGCGCGCTCATCGACGTACGGGAAGGTGGCGTCGTCGGTGAGGGTCGTCTTGATGCGCTGGCAGAGCTTGAAGGAGAGCATCTGGGGGATGAAGCCGCCCCAGCTTGGCTTGATGCCCCCCGGCGCCTCACGGACGTGGACCATGCGGTCAGCGTGGTTCACGCGTTCGACGGTCCAGGCTCGGCCTCCGAGGAGAAACGAAGACATGTTCTCGACGAGTCGGTCCACGAAGTCCTGCTCCAAGGAGCCCAGGTCGCGACCAGCCTGGCTGACGACGCGGTAGAGGACCGGGCTGGAGAACACGGCGTACAGCTCCAGGAAATTCTTTCGGCCGAAGACACGCTCGGCCTTCTGGCCCATCGACAGGAGGCCGCCGCTCTCGAACAGGTAGTCCTCACCGAGCATGTGAGCGACCACCGCATCGAACTCCTGCCGCTCGACCCCACGGAAGTCAGGGACTCGGGCGAGCTGCTCCCAGCATCGTTCGGCGCTGGTGGCGCCCCACTGGAGCGTCATGGCGAGGAGCTGGTGAACGAGGACCGGCCAGCATCGGCCCTGCACCGGCACGGGCTCGACCCAGCCCTCGCGGGCAAGCTCGATGAGGGCCACTGCTTGAACGACGGCCTCGGGGTCCTCGCAGAGGAACGTCGTATTGGCCGTCGTTCCAGCTCGGCGGCCGGTGCGACCCATCCGCTGAAGGAACGAGGAGACCGTGGTCGTGGCGTTCGCCTGGAACACGAGGTCGAGGTCGCCCACGTCGATCCCCAACTCCAACGTCGAGGTGCAGACGATGCAGGCGTTCGTGCCGTGATGAAACCTGTCCTCGGCGGCCTTACGCTCTTCCAACGACACTGAACTGTGGTGGACAAACACGTCGATGCCCCGCCCACGCATGCGCTCCGCCACCGTTTCGGTGAGTGCCCGGGACTGGCAGAAGAAGAGACTCTTCTTGCCTGCCGCACGGGCTGCCGCCTCATGGGCGAGCGCCGCCACACCCTCATGGAGACCAACGTGAAGGTCGCGGCGGGCCGGGGTCTTCGGCGGATCGATGACGACGCCCTCCCGCCTCGACGACCCTTTGAGCCATGTAAGGATCTGCTCCGGGTTTCCGACGGTGGCGGAGAGCCCCACGCGCTGGAGGTCGTTCGCGGTGCTGGGCGCCAGGCGTTCCAGAACCGACATGAGGTGGGCTCCACGGTCGGTGCCTGCCATCGCATGAACCTCATCGACGACGACGAGGCGGAGGTCCTTGAAGATGCGCTGGAGCGGGAACCTTGGGGAGACCAACATCACCTCCAGCGACTCTGGGGTCGTCATGAGGATCTCGGCCGGCTCCCGTGTGAACTTCCGCTTCTCGCTGTCCCCCACGTCGCCGTGCCAGACGAACCGCCTGAGGCCGACCATCTCGGCGTAGGTCCCGAGCCGTTCCTCCTGGTTGTTGAGGAGCGCCTTGATGGGGGCGATGTACAGCACGCCTACGCCCTCGGGCTCGTGCTCGATGAGGTTGGCGAGCGCCGGGAACATCGACGCCTCGGTCTTCCCGCCGGCCGTCGGAGCAAGGACGATCGCGTTCTTGCCATCGAGGATCGCCGCTCCTGCCAGCTCCTGAACGGGGCGCAAGCTCGTCCAACCGAGGCGCGAGACGATCGCGTCTTGGAGGCGGGGCGGGAAGCGGGCGAAGGTGGTCACGCCTTTAGAACTCCACGGACGTGACCGGGTACCCCTTGTCGTCGTCGGGCTCGGGCTCGTACTCGATGGGCTTCTTGCCGTCGGCGGCCCGCTCCTCTTCGACGGTGAGCTTCGGGGGCGGCTCGGATGCTTTGGGGTTCTCGGCCTCGCCGTCGATCATGTTGACGAAGCGGCGGAGGAACTGCCGCGGAACTACTCCCACGTCCCCCCGGAACCCGGTGGTGACGTCGTCCACGAGGGACGCGATCCGCTCCGGGGGCACTCGCTTCGCGATGAAGCTCTCGTCGGCGTGTGGGTAGAGGCTTCGCAGTCGCAGGGCCACGTCCTTGAGGCGGTCCTTGTCGAAGGGACGCAGCTCGAGTTGGGACTGGCGCGTGGTCACGAGGCCGCCGTCGTTCATGAAGTAGATGCGGTCGTGGAGCGGCTGAAGGCCCGCGACACCGCGCCTCGTGTCGAAGAACTCGGGCGTCCCTGTGAAGATCCACAGGAGCCCTTTGTACCGATCGGCAGCGTCGATGATCTGGCGGATGCCGTTCAAGGACTTGCCGCGCACGTCCTGCCGCATGCGAAGGATCGTTTCCGCTTCGTCGATGACGATGACGAGGCCCTTGTATCCAGCCGCCTTCACGACCTCCAAGATGCCGTGAAGGTAGTCCATGGCGTCACGGCTGCTGATCTCGCCCTTGATGCCAGCGGCCTTCTTCTCCGAGGCGCTCACGTTGCCGCTGCCGGCGAGCCAGGAGAGCAGCGCACCGGCCTCCCGCACCTTGCCGGCCTGCTTGAAGGTGAACACCTCTCGGAGCACCCGGGCGAGGTCCTCGGGCGCCTTGCCACCCGTGAGGGAAGCGACGTCTTCCTCGATGCGCTTCCTAACCTTGTGGTCGAAGTCGGGAGCGTTCTCGTCGGCACCGCCGTCGATGAGGGCGTCTTCGACCTTGGCAATCCATCGGTCGATGATGTCGCTCAACGCTCCGCGTGGACACGAGCTGGTCCCAAGCTCTTGGACGACCTTCCGGTACACGTCGTCGAACTTGTGGAAGTGCAGATCGTTGTCGGACACGACCACGAAGCTCGTGGCGAAGCCTCGTGCCTGGGCGTCGAGGACACTGAGCCGAGCCATGAACGTCTTGCCGCAGCCGTAGCCGCCGCGGAGGAACTTGAAGACGCCCTCGCCGGCAGCGGCGAGATCAAGTAGCCGACCGATCTCGGCCCGTTGCCGCTCGATCCCGACGGCGAATGCGTCGAGCCCACGCTCCGGCACGACGCCTGAGCGCAAACGCTCGAAGACGTGCTCGCGGTCCCGCTGGCTGATGCTCATCGCTACTTGTCTCCCTCTTTCACGTATCGCTTGCCACCCTCAGCGGTGTCGATGCGGACCCGAAACGGCAGCTTCGCAACGTGCTGCTCGAACTCCAACGAGAACTTCCGGAAGGCGCGCGGCGACCCGAGCATGTTCGTCACTTCCGGCTCAGTGATCACGTTGTGCTTGTCGATGTGCAGGAAGACTCTACGGAACCCCTCGTCTTCTATAGCGTCGGCCCAAGAGAGCACGACCGGTGCCGTCTCAGGGGCTGCCGCGGTCTCCGGAACGACAGCGCTGCCGGTCACAGTGAACCAGTCGTCGAGCCGCACGCTCCGGACCCTCTCGATGTTGTCGGGGTGGTGGACCTCGACCCTCGCTCGCTCGTCCTTCGGGCCTTCGAGCGTGAAAAAAACCTCGGTCCAGTGCTCGCCGAGTGGCATGCGTATGCGTCCCTTTTGGAGCGATGAGCCGGGACCGCTGACGTCCTTGATCACGGCCCGCACGTGGGGGTGCTCCGGCGCATGGAGCCCAATGTCGATCGTGCGCGATGCCGCGAACCCAAGCCCCGCGGTGGTGTCCTTGGCCAGGTCGAGGCGGATCTTGATGCGGTGCATCCCCAACACGCCGGTGTCTGGCTTGGCCTCCAGGCTGTACGCCGCGACGCTCATGCCCTCGGGCCGCTTCTTGGTCACGGTGAGGACGGGGATGATGCGCTCCTGCGGGCTGTTGCCCCCGTGGACGAATGTCGCTCCCGGATTGCCGGTTGCGAAGACCGCGGTGTCCTCACGCAGGAGCAGGTAGCCTTCGAGGCCCTCGTATCCCAAGGAGGAGAGCGACACTGGGACCATGCCGGCCTCGGCCCTCGGATGATCATCCAACACGTGGCGCCGCGACGGATCGCTCTTCTTCCCGTAGGCCCGGATCTCGGTGGTCTCGTCTTGCAGGAGGAAACCGTGGTCGGCGGTGAAGACGAATTGCTTCACGCCCGCCATCTGGAGGTGGTGCCACGCCGCCTTGATCTGCCGAAGGGACGACTCGAAGGTGGGCAGCCCCACGTTCGCTTCTCCCGCGTCGTCGATCTCCTTCGAATGAACGACGATGAGCGAGTGGCCAGCGATCTTCTTCGTGAGGGCCGCGGTCGTGTCGTCGCAGACCTTCTGAAGCGACAGGAGCAGGCCCGGCTTGCCCGCGCTCCTGGCCCCCATCGCACGGGCGCGATCCTCGGGCTTCCGCACGGTGAACTCGCCGTTCTTGAACCCCTTGAACTCGCCCGCGACCGAGAGCTTTCCGCCTTGGGCAACAGGAGCAAGGGCGTTCATCCCGACGGAGGTAATCGTCGGCAGCTCCGCCAGCCTGGGCTTCAAGTCCACGATGCTCCCGCCGCCTTTGAGGTCCTCGACCAGCTCGGTCGCCATCTCGAACCGGAAGGCGTCGATCACGAAGACCGCCACCTTCTCACCGCCGAACGTGATCGGCTGGACGACCTCCTCGTAGAAGTCGCGCTGGCGCAGCGAGGAACCTGGAAGGAACCCGTGCTCCTGGCAGACGGCCGTGAAGTCCTTCGCCATCATGTCCGCCCAGCTCCGGTAGAGCCGGCGCAACGACCCCACGACCTCCTGGAGCGGACCGAAGTGCGGAAGCCGAGGCTCGAGCAGCGTCAGGCGCTTCTGCTCGAAGCGGCGCTGCGCTCGATCCACCAAATACGCATCGGTGGAGTATCGTTGAACGGCGTCTTCGAGGCTCCGCGCCCCTTGCAAGGGTCGGCTGTGCTGCTTGATCACTGCCCCAAAGACGGCAGCTTCGCCGACGAGGCTCCACGCCCACCGGCGTGATTGGTCTCGTTGAAGCCAGAAGGAGCGCTCTCCCTGCCGCGCTTCGCAGTAGGCCCTCGCCTTCCCCCACTCGCCTGCTCGAAGGGCCTCGACCGCCCCGGTGAGCACACGGTTCTCCTCCTCGCGGAACGTGTCGATGTGCCCGAGGTCGTCGGCGGTCATCTGGCTCAGCTCGCCGCCCACGAACGACTCGACTTCATCGGCGAGGCGAGCATAGGCGTCGCCGTGTTGGGCTCGAAGCTGACTCAAGAGTTCGCCGCAGCTCTTCACGAGCGGCGGCGTCAGCTCACGAAGACGCTGGAGCGACGCGAGGTAGGGAGGCCTCTTGAGGTCGTGAACGTACTCGACGCAGAGGAGCCACGCGCCGAGCCCACCGAGGAGGTTCTCGAGTGGGGAAAGCCGCGAGTCGTTCCCGAACTGCTCGAACCAGGCTCGATCGACGCCCGTCCGCTTGTGGAGGTAGTCCCGGAGCACGTCCAGCTCTTCCGGGGACTGTGCCTTGCCGTGGAGCGCCGAGCCCGCTCCGGCGAACGCCTGCACGATGAGGGTCGGACCCAAGTCTTCGAGGACCGCCTCCAGGCCCAAGCTGCTACGTGAAACGGTGCGAGCGAGCCACTCGTCCGCCTGCTGGAGGGTCGGCCGCTCCGTGAGGAATTTCTCGACCTCCGCTGGAGCGACCCGTGACAGCGCTGCTTCCCGGACGAGAGTGTCGAGCGCCTTACGAAACCGGACCCCCGGCTCGTACATCTCCAGGACCGGCGTGCGTCGAACCGAGTCCTCGTTGAAGCCGGGCAAGTGGATGAGCAGGGGCTCCTTGTCGAGTCCGCTGCCGTAGGTATCGAGCGCGATCAGCAGCTCCAGGAAGCTCTTCCGGAACCCGACCACAGGGAACGGGAACTCGCCGGCCGCGCTCTGTGCCGCGAGGGAATCTACGAACTCGGTGTAGAGGGAGTCCTTGTCGAGCCACACGACGACGCCCTGACGCCGAAGCTCGGAGGTCAGCTCCTTTGCGAGCACCTCACTGACCGGGCCGAGGTCAGGCATACGCCTCTGCCTCGGTCTCTTCTTCCTCGGTCGCATCCTCGAACAGGGGGCCGTCCGAAGTGCCTTCGTCCTCAGTCTGCTTAGCGGCCTTCCTCTCCCGGCGCTTCAGCTCCGCCGCGTGGATCTCCGCCGCCTCCTTGGCGTGCTCCGCCAGAAAGTTCGCTCGGGCCTCGTCAGACCCGGTTTCGCCGATCGTGAAGCCAGGGCGGATCTCGTCTTGGAGGCGAAGCTCCCAGGCGTATGCCTTCGCCGGCCAGAGCCGCCAGAAGCACTTGTGGGCGACAGCAAGCGAAGGGTCCTGGTGGCACTTCTCCTCGACCCTCTTGGGGAAGTACCTCGCCGCGAGGTGCGACCAGTCGTAGTCCTTGCGCCCCTTCGCCGTGGCCAGCTCCTTCCACCACTTCTTGGGGTCCTTCCACTGAGGCTCAAGGAGCGGCCAGAGTGCTGCGCTGTTGACCATCACGCCGTCGTCGAGGTCCATCACGTAGCGGGCATCGACCTCCCGCTGCGGCGTCTTGTCATCGGGCCGAGGTGGTCCCTTTTCGGCGACCTCGGTCACCTTCTCGATGAAGTCATTCAGCTCTTCGAGGAGCTTCTGCACTTCGGTGAACCGCTTCTCGGCCTTGCCCTTGGATCCCTTCTCGGTTCGTGCCTTGCGGAGATCCTCCAGCTCACCCTCCAGGCGACGACGCTCGGGGACGAGATGGTCCGCGAGCAAGACCTGGAGAGTGTCGTCCTTCCAGCGGTGGATCGAGGCGTATGCGACGAAGCTCTTCTTGGCCGACGAGAGCGGAAAGTAGATCGGCCGGTTCTCGTACATCGGCTTGTGGACGGCGAGGAAGAAGCCTCGGCGGAGGTAGTCGCCCAGGTCGTCGTAGCCGGCGGCTGCGTCGCTACCGTGCTCTTTCCACGCTGCGTTCAGCATCGCGCATGACGGATGGGGGAGATCGCGTGACTGCGATGCTGCCGAGAGGAAGATGATGCCGTGCGGCAGTGCTGATGACGGGGCCTCGTCGAGAATGCCCTCACCCTTGGGTCCGAAGCGTCCCAGAGCCACTCCCAAGGCAAACGAGATGAACACCTCTCCGCCAGTTGAACCCTCGCTCGGAACGTACGCTGGCAGCAGACCGTCGCTGCGGTCGATCGCTGCCTGGGCCCACCGCTGGGCAGCGTCCCAACGGGTCAGCCGCGGACTCAAGAACTCGACCGAAGTCTCCCGCCCGGCCTCGTGCTCCGTGAATGCGGATTCAAGAACGGTGAACGCGGCATCCGCGGACTCGATTCTGAGCACCGGAAGGCGATTCACATCCCCGGTCGTAAAGTCGAGCCCCGGATTGAGGGACTCAGCCACAAACCGAGCAGTCGCAGCATTCAAACAGGAGCAGACTTGCGCTGCGTCCCCATGAAATACGGACCTGCCCTTGTTGCCAAACACGCTTGCAAACCGATGGACCCGCGCCCTAAAGTCGGCGCCGGTGGTTGTAAAGGCAACACCTAGCTGGAAGTAAAGCTCTTCACTCGCAATCGAGCGCGTGTAACTGCGGTAGATGTGCTCGGCGAGGACCTTGACCTGGAGGCCACAGGGAGCCCACCGGATGATGACGCTGAGGGGCTCGAACCAAGCGCGACCTTCGCTGCCCTTGATGTACGGAACCCAGTCTGCGAGGTGCGCGTCTTCGGTGCGCGGCCTCGTGCGTGCCATCAGAATGCGTCGCCTGGGCACCTCCCAGGGCGCCCGCAAAAATCGGTCGTTGTTATTGGTCTGTAGCCCGTTCCGAACGGGCGCCACCTCCCCGAACTTGGGGAGCGAAGCGTATTCGTCGAAGAAAGCTGCTGACCACCAATAGACCATCGGAGCGCCAGCGACCCCCGAAAAACGGGCGGGCGAAAACTCGTGCCGGCCAACTTGCGCAAGTAGAGCGGCTCGCTTGCGCGAGGTGCGCCGTGAATCGCGAGAGCGGTCGTTCAGGGGCGTAGGTTGCAGCGCCACGCCAGGCACGGCCGAGTCGGCACGGCCCTTCACCAAGACGGTCATCACGGTGGCGAGCACCTCGTCAGGCACCTCCTCGAAAGCACCGCGATCTACATCGCAAAGAAGCTGGAGGTCGCAGCCCTTAAGAAGTGTGGCTCGAAGCTCCGCGAATTGCGTGATGAACAGCCATCGCCGCATCGTGAGCATCGCCGACATGCCGCCTTTACGAGCAAAATCGATGCTTCGCTCGAGGAACGCACCACACAGGTCGGCCTTGCCGCTCGGGTAATGGACCTCGACGTACTCCGACGCGGCCAGTTTGGTGGATGCTTGATACGGAGGGTTGCCGAATACGATGTCATAGGCGTCCTCCTTGCCGATCCTGACGAACCTCACCCCAGTAGCGATCTGTTCACCGTCAAGCCGGAGCCCAAGGTCCTCGGACCGTGAGTGCTTCGCGAGGAAGCGCTCCAATCGGTCGAGGATGGTCGCCTTCGCTTCACCGATGGAGAGCTTCACCTGCTGGGCCGCGTAGCCTTTGAAGAGGTCGCCCTGCCCATGCGTGCGCTCGAATTCCAGCTCGACCGATCGGATCGCATGCTCCACGGCGGAGTCCACCTTGAGCAGGCTCCCCAAGTGATCCACGCCTGCCAATGCGGAGACGACTTGGTTCGTCAGCTCCTCGGGGATCCCGGCATCGCTCCTGAGGTCGCGACGGAGCTGGACGAGGGCGGGGTCGTCGGGCGGCAGGTTGCCAAGTTGGAGGATCGGCGCAACCAGGTTCACTTGCCGGGGTCGTGCTTTCCGGCTCAGCGTCTTGCCCTTCAGGTACAGCCCAGCCGCCGCGATCTGGATGGCGCGGGGATCGATGTCGATCCCAAAGAGGTTGTTCTCCAGGATCGACTCGGCGATCTCTCGGTCCGAGATGACTTTCCCCCGATGCCTGCCCTCCTCGCGGTACATAGCGACGAGCAGGTCGAAGGCGATGACGAGGAAGTGCCCGCTCCCACACGCTGGGTCGAGGATCTTGATCTTGTGGATCGAGTCGGGCGCCTTCTCCATGGCGTCGCCGGGTATGGGCTGGGGCACGTAATACTTCCAGTGCTCCTCCAGTTCGCCCTCGATGGGCATGAGCGCATCGAGCGCGACCTCCCCGGCCTCGCGCTTCTTCCGCCACTCTGCCCGGCGGGCGTCGAGCACCGGCAGCACCCGATCAGCGTCGGGCGTCCAGCCGTTCTTCTTGCAGATGCAGAGCCAGGTAAGGCCGAGGCTGTTCTGGAGCAGCCACTCGACCATGTACCGCTCGGTGAACATCTGGGTCTTCGACGCGATCTCGTGCGGCTCGATCTTGCCGCCCGAGTTCAGCTTGGCGTCGAGGGCCTCACGCTCGGGGTCGTTCCAATATTGGTAGACCCACCCCAAAGTCGTGTCGTCGCCCCAAGCGGACGCGAGGTCCGGGTCATCGAGCCGCTCGATCACCTCGCGAAGGGCCGCCGCAGGGATGACGAAAAGCCGGGTGAGGCCCACGTCGCCGAAGAGACCAGGCAGCTCCGTCGCGAGGTCGTCGAACACGAGCTGGAGCAGCGTGGCGTAGCCTTCGGTGTCGTCGCCGCCCGTGAGTCCCGGTGCGAATTCCCGGTACTCGCGGAACCCCTTGCTGTTCCAGCCGCCGGTGACGACGGCGGGTTTCGAGAGGCCGAGCGCTTCGAGGTGCCGCAGACACACGATGCGGTTGAGGAGCGTCGCAGCGGCCTCTTTGACGGCGTGCCGGAGCAGCCTCTCGCGGGCGACCCCTTCCTCCTTCTTGTTCTTCGGCCGCGACGCTCGAACGCGCTCGTCGAGCCACGCTTCGAGCCGCTCTCGGCGCTTGCGATGGGCCTCGTCGAGCCCAGCGTCCTTCAGTGGAATCGACAGCCGGTAACGGCGGTCGGCCTCGTCGTGCAGATCGCGGAGCAGGCGCTCCCGCAGGGACCGAATGGTCGCCGAGAGGAGCTGCTTGGCCTCCGGAGTGAGTGTCGCCATCTCCACCCTCAAAGGATCCGGACCCGGATCCCCTTGTCGAGATGTGGCCCGATACGCTCCTCCAGCTCGGTGAAGATGGCGCGGAGGTGCTCGCGGGTCTGCACCTCACGGCCCCGGAGCTGCGAGTCCACCTTGACGATCTGGGCGTCGTTTCTTTTCCCCAACTCTTCGTCGAGGCGGTCGTTCGCCAGCTCTTCGGCCTTGGCGATGCGGCTGGCGAAGCGGTCACGGACCTCGACGAGCGTTGGGGCGACCGCATCGGGGGTGGTGTCCACCACAGCCTCTGCGATGGGCCGGAGCACCCGGTGTGCCTCATCGGCGCCGAGGAGGGCGAAGCCGCTCCTCATCTTCACGCGGCTGCGGGCGGCTTCGGCCTCTGCGTTCTGCTTGTTGAGGAGCGACTTGCGCTGCTCCACGTACTCCTCGCGCACCCGCTCCAGCGCGGGCTTGAGCTGCTGGATGTCCCGCCACGGACGCTCGCTCTTGAGCTGGGCCACGATGGCGGCTTCTTGATCTTCAAGGCCGGCGAGGGCCTCGAATTGGCGGAGTTGCGCCAGCTCGTTGTCGCGGATGCGCCCGGCGACGCCCACGGCATCCATCGCGTCCGTCGTCAGCTCGGTGTGGCAGAGGCCGAGTTGCTCCAGCCCGTCCCGTAGAGCGTCGAGGTTGCGCTTCACCTCGACGACGGTCTTCTGGACCAAGCGGGAGCGGCAGCATTCCTCCAGGGCTTGTCCGAGCTTCTGGAGCGCCACGGGGATCGCCGGGCGGCCTGGCAGGTCGTTGTACCGGCGCTCAACCTCACGGAGGCGCTCGCGCTGCCTTGGGAAATGGAGGAACGCGGCGTCGGCGATGGGCTCGTCCTCGGGCTCCAGATCGACCTGGAGGTACGTCTGGAAAAACTTGCGGATGGCGATGCGGTCCCGCTGGGTGACCTCACCCTCGATGGCAGGAAAGAACTCCGCCCGGCGGAAGTCTCGGTCCTTGGCGAACAGGTCGCGGACCCCTGGATCCTGGTACGAGGTGATGTCGTCCCCCTGCTCCGGGCGGATGCGGAGCTTCTTGCCTCGAAGGAGCCCCGCACAGCACGCCTTCACGAGATCGGCGGCGTACCCATAGGGTGGGCTCACGAACATGGCGATGAGCGCCTGCCCGGTCATACCGCCCGTGGCCTGCACCTCCTGGAGGATGCGTGAGGGGATCGCCCCCTGACAGGTGGCCACGTACTTCCCAGCATCGAGCGACAGGATCGCGAGCCCGGTCTCCATGAACTTCGTAGAGGGCCCCGCCAGCTCCTTCTCTAGAAGCTGGCCCAGCTCAGTGGGGGTGATCGCGATCTCGGTGAAGTGGGGGTAGAGGTCCGGCAAGATCCTCGTGGCCAACGTGGAAAGCGCTCCGGCAAAAGAGCTGCCGACATCCCGGGCGCGGAATTGTTGGCTCCGGAAGTAGGCCGTCCCTTCCAGGAATGCCTCGTCCACTGCCTTGCGCACCTTGAGTTCGAGATCCTCGAAGCGGGCCTCCTCCTCGTTGAGCAGGTTCTTCTTGGTGGGCGTGAGCGACTCACGCCGTGCTCGGTAACGCTCCAGCATGCGTTCGGAACGAGCCAGCTCACGTGCGTGGCTCTCGATCCCAACGGACTCACCCACGACCCAGATGACGCGATTGCGGAGCCCGTTCTGGTCGCTCTTCTGGACCCAGGTCGTCGAGCTGCGATCGTCCTTCTTACCGAGGAACCGGAAGTCCACCGCGACCGTCGAGTCCTCACGGGCATCCTGGAGCTTCACGTCGTGGGCTTGGCGGTCATCCGAGAACCAAAGGGTCCAGGGGAACGTGCGCCCACGCCAGCGGGGCCGCTCCTGCGTGGACCCCACGAGGTTCTTGAGGGCGGCCTGGACGCTCTTGCTGATCTGCTCCTGGGTGACGCCGATGTCGTCGCGCTCCCGCTGCCACTCCTGGCCCGCCGAGCTTTGGATCTTGTACCCGAGCTTCTCGGAGTAGGAGAGCAAGCTCAGGGCGCGGAGCTTCTCCAAGGCATCGGTGAAGCGCGTGACCTGGTTGCCCTCGCCGAGCCGGGAGTAGAGGCACTGAGCCACGAGGGTCGGCGTCGTCTGGGTGCCTTGCTCCTGGATGAGTTCGAGAAGGGCCACCGCCTTGGCAGCTCGCTGCGCAACGGCGTCATCTCGAACCTCGGGGTGGTTGAAGATGCGTGCAAGCGTCGTCTGCACGTCGGCATCGAGCGCCGAGTGCTGCACCTCAAAGATGGCGTCGAGCGTCACGAGCTGGCCGACCTCGCCGTCTGCCAGCTTCTGCTCCCGGAACAGCTCGCCGAGGAGCTGGAGGAGACCGCGGATGGCGTGATCGTCACCGCGCATGCGGCTCGAACGGGTGCGCATCGCCGACGTGATCTGCATGAGGAGGTCCACGTGCCCCGGGAGCATCGGGTAGACCTCGACGAAATCCTCCTCGGTGATCTCCTCGCAGGCATAGCCGTAGACCTTGAGATCGGGCCTGTGCTTCTGGAAGAGATCGCGAAGGACGCTCTCCTTCTCGGTCTTCTTCCTCAGGAGGCGCTTGTGAACGACATCGCGGATGTTGGTGGTCCCGAGGTGGACCCGTAGCTGCGGCGGGAAGCGGTCCTTGAGCTTGCCGATGTTGTTGTTCTCGGCCTGGTCCTCCAGCTTCTGCTGGCCGGTCGCGAGCAGCCACACCGCACCTTTGAGCTTCTGGCCGAGGTCGGAGACGAAGCTCTGGAGCTTGAGCATGCGGCCCTCGTCTTGGTGGACGTACTGGCTCACCTCATCAACCACGAGGAACAGAGCCTTGCCCTCGGCACGGAGAGCGATCATCGCCTCGATCGCTTGGACGACCTCATGGACGCTCGTGCCTGCACCCGTTCGTGAGCCGGCTCGGCTGTCGATCCAGCTCATGGGGTCGCGATACCGCTCGCCGTTCATGACGTGGAGCACGTGGGAGAAGTGGTCGTCGGCCTGCTCCTCGTTCTTGGCATCGGTCCAGTCCTTCTTCAGGACCTCGCGCGCCGTGCTGAGGAAGGTGTTCCACTCGCCAGAGCGTTCGAGCTTCAGCTCGTGCTCGGCGACAAGGTTGTTACGCGAGTAGCCAAGACGGATCTGGACCTGCCGCAAAACGGCCGAATGAATGTGCTCGTCATCACGGGCCACGCTGCCGATGTCGAACACGACCGCGAACGGGTGCACCTTCGCGGTGAGGGCCTTCCACGCATCGACAAGCTCCTGGCGCTTGGGCGAATCGTCGCGGCTGAGCAGGGCGTCTGCGAGCGGCGTCCCGTCCGGGAGGACCACGCCATCGAGCGCGAGCCCGAGGAGCTTCGCGAAGCTCGATTTACCCGACCCATAAAAACCCGAGATCCAGGACGCCGGCAGCTCGGGCCCGTTCTGTTTACCCAGCTCCTTGTGGATCGCGCGAAGAAGGTGGACGAACTGCTCGTGGATCCCCGACTTGACGCGACGAGCACGGGGATCGTTCTCTTCATAGCCGCCGGTGATGATGTACTCCGAGACCTCCTGCTGAACCTTCGCCGGCTTCTGCTCGTGGAAGTACACGACCGGCGGGATGTCTCGGGTCACGTCATGGTAGAAGAGTTCGCGGATCTTCATGGTCATGGTCACGGGTAGATCCGGGGGCGGTAGTCACGGTCTGCCGGTAGCTCGCCCATGAAGGAGAGAGCCGTCGTGTCCTTCCTCTCCCCTGGGTAGAGAAGGACGACTGGGAAATTTCGGGTCTTGCCGTCGATGTGCTTCAGGAGCGCCGACGATCGGAAGAACGGGTAGAGCGCTCCGGCCCGACCGATGAGCACCAGCGTCCGCTCCGCGTTCTGGGGGTGGGCGTCGGCGAACTCGTTGATGAGGCGAGCCACGTCCGCGGCGATCCCCTCGGGACCCTCAATGTGCGGCGCGACCTTGTCTCTCAGGTGAGCGAGCGCCCGTTCGGGATCCTTATCGTAGAGGCGCTTCTCGCGCTCGATGAGCGCTTGCACGTTGCCTTCGCCGGTGGCCCGGATGCGGGCGAGCAGAAGTTTCTGGAGGGAGATGGGGAGCACGTCCCACCCCTCGGCCTTCAGCTCGTCGATGAGCCGACGGATGCGCTTCCGAAGCTCGAACTCGTCCTTGGGGCGGTACGGCAGCAGTGCGAAATTGTAGTTCCTGATCGTGCTGATGTGCCCGCCCAGGATGTCCTGCTGGAGCGCCTGGATCGCTTCCTCCAGCGAGCCCTGTTGGTAGTGAGGCTGCGTCACAGCGTCGCCTCCGCCCATCGAACAAGGTCCGGCGAAGCCCACTCGAACTCGACGAGATCCGTCATGCGCCGGAACGAGAGTCCCGGCAGATTGCGGAGCCGCTGATCCAGCGTCGCCCCGTCGAGGCCCACCGAAGCAAGGTAGGGGTTCTCGGTCAGCATCCCCTGGAACTTCACGCCTCGGAGCAGGTAGAAGAGGTATGTGAGCGCAAGGTCGGGGACCTTGGGGAAGAGAAGTGCCCTGGGATCTCGCTTCGGCGACAGGATGCCCGCCTCGGAGGCTGCCGAGAGAAGCTTGCTCGCGAACTGCACGCAGGTCGCCTCGGACCAGCGCTCGGGGTACTCGGCCTTGACCCAGCGGAGGACGGCGTTGCGATCCACACGGGCATCGCGGTGAGCACGTCGCTCGACGAGCATCTCGCCGGTGAAGCGCCGGTAGATCGGATCCGAGAGCTGGACGTGCCAGTGGCAGACGACGATGCGCGTGGGGAGGTCGATCGTGTGCCACCGTCGGAGGACAGTCAGCGCAGCCGGGAAGTTGTCGTAGCGTTCGGCGAAGGCCGAGATGAGGAACTTCGCCCGTTCGAGGCTCTTGCCCCCGAACCACCGGCCCTCGAAGGCATCGGCGGCACGGGCAGGAACCGGAACTTGGGGATCGACGTGCTCCCAGTACGCTCTCGACTCCTCGACGCCGAGCGCTAACCGCAAGATGCGGGTATGGGCGTCGGTGGCCTCCTGCGGCTTCTTCGTCTGCGATCCCCCCGCCGACACGTTCATCACCTGTCCAAGCCCGGCCTCGGTCATGCGCCGACCCGGAAGTGCGGCAGAGGGTAGTGATCCGTGAAGGGCACGAGGCCCGCCGCGAGGCGCCTCACGAGGGTGTCGGGCTCCGCCGGAACGGGACCCTTCAGTTGCCGTCCGGCGGGGACGACGGTTGCCTTCTCGTCCGCCTTGCCGAGGACCCCAGCCAGCTCGTCGCGGGAGAACTTCGACCCCAACGTCACCGGCAGCCGTAACGCTTCGGAAGGAGCCTTGCCCTCGCGCTTGAGGAAAGCCAACCGATCCCCAAGCTGCTCGTCCGTCTCGAACCCCAAGAAGAAGAGCGACCGGACGGCATCCGGATCGGCCATCTTGCCGCGGGCCTTCGCATCGACTCGTCGGGCTGCTTCACGGACGGCCTCCAGCGAGGCCCAGCGGTGCGAATGCGGGAGCAGGCGGGCGAAGAAGTCACCGCCACCCGCCTCGTCGATCAGGTCGGTCTCCCACCACCCGAGCCTCTTCGGCTGGCACCGGCCCTCGCCAGCCCACGCGACGGTGAGCTGAAGGGCGAGGATCTCGTCGAGGACGGAGTCGGCGATCGGTGCAGCCATGGAGCCGGGCGAGAGTAAGCGCAGCTTGTAGGGGTGATCAACCTTGGTTAGCCTCGCGCGGTGCCGCATCGACGACGAGCACCGACCCCGAAGGACCTGATCACGATCCGCGAGGCCGCTGAGCTGTTGGCGGTCAGCCTCCCGACCCTGCGGCGATGGGACGAGTCGGGGCGCTTCCCCGCGCGAAGGCATCCGATCAACTCGTACAGGATGTACTTGAGGTCGGACGTGATCCGGTTGCGGAAGAAGATCGTGGACGGCAAGAGGGCGGCGTAAGTGGCGGGGAAGTCGATCCGGCTGTTCCTCGTGGATGGCTCCCCGCAAGGGATGCGCACCGCCGAGGTTGGCAACTGGACCGGCCTCGCTCTCGTGTGTCCTCGCACCGACCTTTCGCGGCTCGGTGAGCGAGAGGAAGTTCAGCGGACGGGCGTGTACATCCTCATCGGCCCCTCCGAAAGATCGGCTTCCGGACTCGCCGTGTACGTCGGGGAAGGCGACGAAGTTTGGGGCCGGCTGTCGAGCCACGACACCAAGAAGGATTTCTGGACCTGGGTCGTCCTCTTCGTCTCGAAGGACGCAAACCTGACGAAGGCTCACGTCCGCTGGCTTGAGTCCACACTCGTCCGGGAGATCAAGCAGGCCAGGCGCGCAGAGGTCCTCAACGGGAACGAACCGCCCGCCGGTAAGCTCCCCGAGGCGGACACCTCGGACATGGAGACCTTCTTCGAGAACGTGCGGCTTCTGCTCCCGACACTTGGGGTCAACGTGTTCGCGATCGAAGCTCCGACCCCCGAGGCCGCAACCAAGCCCGAACTCATCCTCGAGCTGAAGTGGGAGGACGCCAAAGCGGAGTGCGTCGTCCGCGAAGGCCAGTTCGTCGTGAAGCGAGGTTCGACTGCGCGCACCAAGGAGGTCGAATCGCTTGGTGACAGCTCGCGAAGTCTCAGGAAGAGCCTCCGCGATGCCGGCGTTCTTGTGCCCATAGCCGGAACCGAAGCCCTTCTTCGGTTCGCCCAGGAGTACGCCTTCGACTCGCCCTCAGCGGCGGCGGGCGTTGTTGCCGGTACTGGGCTCAACGGTCGGGCCGCGTGGAAGCTAAGGGCCTCCGGGGAATCCTACAAGGAGTGGCAGGAGCGCCAGGTCGCATCATCGGAAGAGCACGCGTGACGGCGCGCGTGGCGCATCGAACGGCACCATGAAGCTCCGCCACCTCAAGGTTGAACGCTTCCGTGGAATCAAGACGCTGAGTTGGTTCGTCGGCAGCGACTTCGTATGCCTCGTCGGACCGGGCGACTGCTGCAAGTCCACCGTGCTGGATGCGATCGAGCTGGTTCTATCCCCCCGCTGGAACCCCACGTTCGATGACGGCGACTTCCACAACGGGGACGCATCGCAGGGGCTGCTCATCGAGGCGACGCTCGGCGAGCTTCCACGTCCTTTGCTTTCCGATGGTCACTTCGGACTGCGACTCCGTGGGTTCTCACCTGCCGGACCGACGATTCACGATGAACCACAAGAAGGGGATGAAGAGGTCCTGACGGTCCGCTTGACGGTGGACTCGTCCCTCGAGCCAACGTGGCACGTCGTGACGGATCGGCATCCAGAAGGGGCGACAATCTCGGCGCGCGAACGGGAGCGACTAGGGGTTGTTCGTCTCGGGGCGGTCGTCGAGCGGCACCTCTCCTGGAGTCGCGGATCGGTGCTGTCGAGACTCACGGGTGATGTGGATGAGCACGCGCAGCTTCTCGCCGACGCAGGTCGCCAAGCTCGCAGCACCGTGGACCCATCCAAGTTGCCCAAGCTGACGGCAGCCGCGACACGTGCCGCAAGCCTTTCGGCCAGCTTTGGGGTCAGTCCTCGCTCGCAGTTCGAACCGAGGATCGATGCAGGCGACGCCTATCTCGGCGCAGGGAGCCTGGCGCTCCACGATGGGCCCGTGCCCGTTCGGCGCGCCGGGCTAGGCACGCGGCGTCTCGTCACGCTATCGATGCAGCGCCATGTCGCGGAGCAGGGCGGCGTCGTTCTCATCGATGAGGTAGAGCACGGGCTCGAGCCATATCGGCTCCGCCGCCTGCTGGTCGAGTTGCTGGACCCCGCTTCGTCGGGGACTCCGGTACCCGGTGCCGCGTCGGTGCCCAGGGCCGGCAGCGCGATTCTCACGACTCATTCTCCGATCACCATCGGGCAGCTCCGGACGGAGCAGCTACGCATCGTTAGGACCGACGCCAGCGGCACCGTGATTCTTTCGCCATCCCCGGACGTCCAGGGGACCCTAATCAAGCACGCAGAGGCCTTTCTCAGTCGGAGAGTGATCGTCTGCGAGGGAAGAACAGAGCTGGGCCTGCTGTCGGGTCTTGACTCAGCGTGGGCAGCCACGTTGAAGCCCTTCGCCGTCCACGGAGTCGCACTCGCCGATGCAGGCGGCGCGAAGAACGTGGGACGCCTGGCGTTGGACTTCCAGGGACTCAGGTACCCAAGCGCGATTCTCGCCGACTCCGACGAGACGCTGGACCGGACACCGGCCGAGCTGGCCGCCGCTGGTGTCCTCGTCCTTCAGTGGGCCGGACAGGTCGCCACCGAGCAAAGAATCTTCCTCGACCTTCCATGGGATGGCGTAGCCGCGATCGTTGAACTTGCGCTCGGTCAGAATGTCCCCGTCCGAGAGAATCTCGCCACGGCACTGGGCCGCTCGACGCAGTCCCTACCGGTGGAGGTGAGGACGTGGACGACCATGCTTGCCGAGGCGGACCTTCGAGCGGGTCTGGGCCTGGCGGCGAAGCGAAGCGGCTGGTTCAAGAGTGTCCGGCTCGGCCGTGAGCTGGGCGTCATCGTGGCACAGCATCTCAACGCGATCCCCATGAGCGACCTCACTCAGAAACTTGGGACGTTGGTGGCGTGGATCAAGACATGAGCGACGCGGAGCTGCTCGCCTCCACCAAGTGCGGGAGCGTCGTTGCTGCGGCGGGGTGCGGAAAGACGGAGCTGATCGCGAGTGCGGTTGCGCGAACCTCGGGGCGGCAGCTCGTCCTCACGCACACCAATGCGGGGGTCGAGGCCCTTCGACGAAGGTTGCGGCGCTTCGGCGTAAGCCAGCGGCAGGTTGCTGTGGACACCATCGCGGGCTGGTCGCTGAAGTACATCGTGTCCTATCCCCAGCGTTCGGGCGGGATGCCGACGAAGAGCGACGGGTTGGCCGACTGGGGCGCGATCTATCCGACGATGGAGCGCCTGCTCGACGACCGGATGATCACCAGGATCCTTAGCGCTTCGTACGAGGGTGTGTTCGTCGATGAGTATCAAGACTGCGACGAGCCCCAGCATCGGCTCGTCTCCAAGCTGCTGGCCACACTGCCCGTGAGAATCTTGGGAGACCCGTTGCAAGCAGTCTTTCGCTTCCGTGGGGATCCGCCGCCGTGGCTGGCCCAGGTGGAAGCCGTGTTCCCAAGGGTTCTTACCCTGACCTGGCCCTGGCGATGGAGGCGAACGGGTGAGAACGCCGAGCTTGGGGACTGGCTCTCCGCGGTCAGGACAACGCTGGAGTCGCGGAGCCCCGTCTCGTTCTCTGGGGCACCGATCCGGTTCGTGCAGCTAACAGCCGCCGGACGCTGGCAGAGCGAGGCCGCCCAAGCAGCGTTCAACGCCGCTGACACGGCAGGAACGGCGGTCGCAATCTTCAAGTGGCCCGGCGGCTACCAACTCCTGGGCAAGCTCACGGCGGGCAGGTTTCAGTGCGTCGAGCCGATCGATGCTCGCGACGCCGCCTCGATGCTCGAAGCTCTCGACGCCATGGATGGTGAACGCAGGCTGCAACGTCTCGTGGAGTTCGTTCGCGGGATCTCCGTGAACAACGAGGAACCGCTGGCGGAGGTCATCGATCTGACGCACGCTCGGGCTCCGGAGCGCCCGCCCTCCACGGCCGCACAAGAAGCTGCACGATTTCTCACAAGCGTTCGAGACGGTGGCACCCCAGGTGCGTGCGGCGACGCGCTCGACGCGCTGAGCCATCTGCCCGGAATCAAGGTTTATCGCCGAGAGCTGCTCTGGGCGGCCGTCGATTCGCTGCGTGACGTCGGCTCGGGCCCGTTCTCTGGCCTGCTCACGGCGCTACGACATCGCCGCAATCTGACGAGCCACGTCGGCAGGAGGCTGGCACGGTGTACGACGGGCTCGACGCTCCTGCTCAAGGGGATGGAGTTCGATCACGCGGTCGTCGTGGACAGCGGCGAGTTCACCGTGAACGACCTGTACGTTGCCCTGACACGCGGTTCGAAGAGCCTCACCGTGCTCTCGGCCACGGCAACGATCGATCCAAGGACGATGAGGCGATCGTAGGACCGGAAGCGTCTTGAGGTCGGCCTAGGCCCCAGCAAACGCTCGCTCGACCTCGGCGAAGACCTCCCGAGCCCTCGCGAGGCCAAGCTCGCCGATCGCGCGGCGCAGTTGAGACTCCAGCGACGCTGGTTTCGTGCCGCGCGACGTCCCGACTCCCGGGCTCTTCAGGGGGGCCGACCTCTTCGGCGAAGACTTCTTGACCGTAGCCTTGGTTGCCGTTCTCGCGGGCTTCTTCGCCGCCGATCGAACGGCATAGACGTGGTTCTCGCTGAGCTTCACGCCCTGCTTGGCGGCCTGCTCGACCACTTGCTTCGCGGGCATGTCGGCGGGCATCGACCGCACGAACGCAGCCTTCGTACCTCGCCCGCCCTTCCGCGTGGCTGCCTTCGCCTTCTTGGTGGTCGCCTTCTTCTTTGCCGTCGCCATCGTCTCCTCCATCCCGCCCACGGTGAAGGTAGTGCCCGCTTGCGACACGGGCCAAGCTCGCGGGCGAGTGCGCCGAGCGCTGCACGAACTTGGGGGACGCCGTCCATCGGGGCGGCCTCGCCGGAGTAGGCACCCGAGACAGCCCGCGCCGCCGCATGCTCTTCTCTTGGCAGCGATGAAGTTCACCCTGACTTTGCGGAATGACGTCATCGACTTCGAGATCCACGATCAGCCCGGGGCCGATGCCGAGAAGGTGGACGACGACGAGCTGCGGCGACGTCTGGCCGCCCCCCGAGTTGGAGGTGAACTCCGCCCGTCCCTCGTGGCCGTGCGCGCGATCGTTGGGCGCCTCTTGCAGAGCGCCGCCCTTGCCGACGACGTGCGGCACACCTTGGTGCTGATCGACCAGGCGGCGCAGCATGCTCTCGTCGTCGCCCTAGTGGAGGCCCAGACGAAGGTCATCGCAAGCGAGTACAGGCGCAAGGTCCTCCTCGCACAACGGATCCTCGCAGGGGATGTCCCACTTGGAAAGAACGGCATCCACGTGGACGAGGGCATCTGCCAGTTCGTCGTCACTCGGTTGCTCGAGGAGCGACACGCCGACTTCAAGAACGCTGTCGGAGCGGCTGAGCGTTCGCTCCTGGCGCAACAGGTCGCTGAGGCGATCTTCTACCTTGTTGGCGCAAGACCAAGCGTTGCCCTCGTCGGCGAGGCGCTGGAGGTCGCAGGCCGAAAGGGGCGGCCTCAAGGGACACGGCGCGCGCGCTCCAAGAACGAGGTCTTCAACGAATTGCTCCGCGAGGTAGGGCTCGCGGCTGCATCTGCTGAGGCGTTGAAGGCGCAGCGAAAGCGCCGTCGGAAAAGTGGGGATATGTAGTGGCTCTCCTTTAGGGCGGGCCCAGAGCGCATGGTTTCCGGTATGCCGAATACCGAAGACCGAAGACCGAAACGTCGTTCCCTCTCACCAGAAGACCGTCAACGCCTGAGCGATCTCGCTCGACGAGAGGGCGCTTCCGGAGCTGCTGCCATCGTGGGCGTCCACCCCCAGACGTACGCCTCCCTTGCTGCGGGCTTCATGGCGCATCGCTCGACGGTTGCCCTCGTCGAGCGCCGGCTGGCCGAGCTGGAGCTGCCGGAGGCTGACAATGTCTGAGCACACCGACATTCAGTGGTGCGACTCGACCGTGAACCCCGTCATGGGCTGCAACGGGTGCGAGCTGTGGCAGCGAGCGGGCACGCCCCCTGAAGACGACGAAGCCGCCTCCGTTGCGAAGGAACCGCGCCGCACCTGCTACGCCGGCCACCTTCACATGACTCGCGGCAAGTCGAACCCTGGATTCGCCAAGTCGTTCCTCTCGCCGGAGGTGTTTCCGGGGCGTACGGCGAAGGCCGCTCGATTGGCCTCGCTTGCGGGGAATGAGCGCGCCGATAAGCCGTGGCTCAACGGGATGCCTCGCATGATCTTCGTGAGCGACATGGGGGATGCGCTCTCGCACGAGATCCCGAACCACTACCTCATGAAGGAGATCATCGAGGTCGCCACGTGCGATGCCGGCAAGAGCCACATCTGGCTGTGGTTGTCGAAGCGGCCGAACCGCATGGCGAAGTTCAGCGCCTGGCTCGCGGAGCAAGGGATCGCCTGGCCCCGCAACGTGTGGGCCGGAACCACCGTGACGAGCCAGCAGACGATCGGTCGCGCTCGGAGCCTGCTCCACGTTGGCAACGACAAGACGATCCGATTCCTCAGCATCGAGCCGCAGTGGAGCGCCATCGACTTGGGCGACCTGCTCCCCAAGATGAACTGGGTGATCCAGGGCGGGGAGTCGGGGTCGAAAGCAACTCCCTTCGATTTGAGTTGGGCCCGCACGATGCGCGACGCATGCCGTGCGGCAGGCGTGCCGTACTTTCTCAAGCAGCTCGGCCCCGACCCCTACAGCGAGAATCACTCGGGATGCCACATTCCGCTGGAACGTGCGGGGAAGGCACTCCGTGATCGCCATGGTGGCGACTGGGCCGAATGGCCGGAGGACCTTCGGGTCCGCCAGGTGCCCTCGTTCGAGCCCGAGCCCGAGTACCCGCAGATCACCATCGTCGAGCTGATGGATCAGCTCTGCGAGGCAGACGAGGAGTCCAGCCTTGAAGATGCACACGCTGGTACCGCTCCGCAGGTGAACCACCAGAAGGTCACCAAGGTCGAAGACCCGACCGAGAGCGTTCTCGCTGCTTCGGTCCCGTCGGATGCTCCGAAGGATCACCGCGAGGTCGAACAGCAGCTCGACCAGATCCTCGGGCGCTTGACCGGCGACATGTCCGATCTCGCCATCGTGAAGCTGCTGCCCAAAGCGAAGCTGCTCTACGAAACGATCCATCCGGAGACCCGGCACGGTGGGGCAAAGCGAGTTGCCAAAATGGCATCTTGGCCCAGCTTCGCCGTGTATCTCGCCCAGCGGACCGGCATGTCCGAACGGACTGCCTACCGGCGCATCGAGGCCGGGGAGGCTCTGGAGAAGCTCGACCACGAGGCGGAGCGCGGTTGCTACGGGACCCGGCTCTCCAACCAGCTCTCGTTTCTCGTTCGAATTGCAGCGATCCCCAAGGATGAGCTGCACCGCGACCTCGTCAACATCTTCGTTCGCAGCCACAAGAAGGGCCTCGCGGAACTGTGCAAGTGGGAGGACGAGTTCGGGCTCACGAAGCCTAGGCCCGAGGCCAAGCCGGGAGACGACCACCCCGTCGAGGGCCACGACGGGGATGATGACGGCGATGACGCTGACGATGAGGGCGCAGCGGCCGACACGCCGGGCGACGATGACACCGTGGGTGTCGAGGACGAGCAGACCTCGCCTGTCGCTGACTGTTACCGCGCACACCGCTTGATGCGATCAGCCGCCTGACCGCGCAGGCTGCGTGATGGCTTCGCTGCGCTGCC